>Ga0214923_10000354_pt1 | contig 70641 bp, 75 predicted proteins | sample LL1510_MetaG_FD_177993 | JGI IMG/M metagenome (GOLD analysis project Ga0214923, IMG submission 177993) | Freshwater microbial communities from Lake Lanier, Atlanta, Georgia, United States - LL-1510 | ecosystem: Environmental > Aquatic > Freshwater > Lake | place: USA: Georgia | collected...
TTTTTACGAATTTTTTATAATAAAAAAATATAATATTTTTTTATTATTTATTAATATTTTTGTAAAAATTATAATAATTTTTATAAATATTTTGCAAAATTATAATTTTTATAAATATTTTTTGATTTTGTTTAGGAAAAAATTATTTTAAAATATTTTAATTTTTTATTTTTCTTAAAATAATTTTTATTAAGTTTTTAAAAATGTATTAAAACTTAATTTAAATTCTTGTTAAGTTTTTGAAAGCGATTTAAAGACAATATTGCCAAATATAAATATGTCATCCATAAAAATAACAAACAAAAAAGTAGTAGACTTTTATCAAGCCAATCCAAATATATCTATTGATCATGTTAATTTGTTACTAGTTGACATGATGGAAAAAATGGTGCATGATTCTATTAATAGCTCGGTAGTTTCACAATTATTAGATCGTTTAAAATCTGTTGAGTCTGAAGTAAAAAATACACGCGAATCTGTTTCAAAATTGCAACCTGATATGTTAATGAATTTGTCAATTAAATTGTCTGAGATGAAAAAAGAATACATGGAAGATTTCCGAATCATTATGGCAAGCAATGCTACAGATAAAATTGCACCGATTGTAAAAGAATATACAAGTCATCTAGTTGATAAAACGGCATTATTGTTTCAAGATATTCCAAAATCACATGATATATTGTCTATCAAATTACAAGATTCATTACGAGATATTCAAAAGTGTATCATAGAAGAATCTAACCGAGTATCTACTGGAAAAACTTTACAAGAATTTATGTTTTCCATTGAACAAAAATTTAGTTCAACACAATTGTTACTTAATTCATCTTATGAAAAAATGGATCATGGTTTAAAAGAAATCAAACTTACACAAGATCATCAACATCATGCAATGAAAGAATTATCTACCATGAATCAACAATCCGTACAAGATTTACTTCGTAAAATGGACAATTCTTGTTCAAAGGGAAAAGTTTCTGAAACAATTTTGTTTCATATGTTACAATCCATGTATCCTTCAGCAGAGTTAAATTTTGTAGGAACTACAAAAGAAACCGGTGATTTTATTTTAGAAAGAACAAATAAACCAAAGTTATTGATTGAAAATAAAAATTGGGAAACAAATGTAGCCAGGGATGAAGTTGAAAAATTCATGAGAGATACTTCTATACAAAATTGTTGTGGGTTATTTTTATCTCAAAATACAGGAATTGCAAATAAAGAAAATTATGAAATCAATGTTCAAAATGGAAATATATTAATGTATGTACATCATGTTAACAACAATCCTGAAAAAATTAAAATTGCAATTGATATCATTGATCATTTTAAAGAACAAGTAGATTCATTAGAACAAAATGTAGAAGTGGATTCTATACCAAAAGAAATGTTGAAAAAAATAAATGAAGAATATAAAACATTTATATTTAAAAAAACAGAAATGCAAAAAAATGTAAAAGAGTTTACTGTAAAAATGTGTAAACAATTGGATGAAATTAATATGCCAAGTTTAACATTATATTTGTCAACCAGATATACATCTGTAAATAATTATATTTTATGTGAATGTGGGAAAGAATGTAAAAATAAACAAGCATATTCTGCTCATAAAAGAGGATGTACTGTAAAACAAGATGAATAAATTTTATGTTTTCTATTTTGAAAATAGTTTTTGAGAAATAAATCGTTTGTATATTTACATCAAATCGTTTCAAGTTTTATTTGTAGTATTTACAAATAAAACAATATTTAAAAACTAGTATAATTTATGAAAACTAGAAAACGAGGAGGTTCTCTTTCTTTAGCTTATTACAAATATAAATTAGAAGGAAAGGTAGATTATGGAAGTGGATTTTATTGTGATCGGGTAGAATTTTTAAAATTAAATACGCATACATTTTTAGTTTTACATGGAAATGATGGTGTTCCTAACGACACCATGATTGACGGAATTAAGTGTTGTGACGATCCTACTAACAACCTTACTTATTATTATTTAATGACAAAAAACATGCTTTCACCTAAGCCTAGGTGTGAGGATGATTCGTTTTTATGTAAAAGAACAAGAGTTAGATTTAGAAATAAACCATTTTCTTCTGTCTATGTTGAACATGCTTATAATTCACCTACTGCAAAAACGTGTATTGCTGTATGCATCAATGATACAAAAAAAGAAGCAGAAATATTAAACATTCGTGTAAATGAAAAACGATGTTTTATTCCAAATATGGATTCTACTATGAAACTTATTATGGAATTATTAGAAGAAGTTGAATTTAAAGGAAAAGTAATTTTATCGGATCACGCTACTAAAGATGGAATGTCGGTTGCTATTCATGTAATGAAACATAAACCATATTTTAGTAAATACCAAGATTATGGTTTTGAAATACAAGAACAACATATTCCTCGTTTAAAAGAAATAAAAGAAAAAATACAGGGTATGTCGGTTGAAGATGCAAATGAAGAATTTCAAGAAGAAGTGGGAGATTTACTTGAATCCATGTATCGTATACTTTAAAAAAAAGTTTATAAAATTTTATGTTTTTTATTTTGAAATTAGTTTTTGAGAAATAATTAAGTTGTACATTCACATCAAATCGTTTCAAGTTTTAGTAAGATTCCAAACAAAATGTTCATCGGTAACAAAATTGTATCCATGTTTCATTCGCAAGGTAGTTTGTTTTTGAGTTGCCAAATCAAGATCATGACAGAAAGATTGTCCTTTTTCATTTCTGGATGAATAATATACATCAAATTTTACTTGATCATCATCATACAAACGGGTAGCTACAATTTTATCAAGCGTTCCCAAATTGTATTGTTCAAGTACTTCTTGTACAAACAATTCATCAGCACCATCAGGATCAACAAATGAAAATGAAAACGCCATTTTATAAAATTTTTATGTTCACATGAATTTCAATTTAAAAATTTAATTATTTTTAAATTAGTTTTACAATTAAATCGTTTCAAGTTTTATTTCATATAAGACAAAAAAATTTTTTTATTTTTAAATATAAAAAAAGTTATTATAAAAGCAACTATTACATCAATGGTATAATGTGCACGAGTAGAAATAATTAAACACATATTTATTATATTTAGAATACCCAAAATATAAATGGAAATGTAATTGGTTTCATATAAAAATAACGTAAATAAAAACAAGAAAGAAATATGACCGCTAAAAATTTTATCATAGCAATATCCGAATGGATTGAATTGTTGAATGTTACAATGTTTTATTTTGGGAAGAACTGTGATTTGTGTAAATATAAAACGAATGATATAAATGATAAAAAATAATTTTAAAAAATCAACCACAAAATTTGTAAATATTAATAGGATGATGATGACGTATGATATATAATTAATCAAATATTCGTGTTGATTAATGTTGGGTAGATATTTGTATCCAACGTCATATATTTTTTTATTTTTGGAATAGTATTCATGATAATGACGATCATTGTATAAACTAATCATGTTCATGATGATAATAATGAATAATATGAATGTTAGTTTATACATATATATATATAATATTTGTTTATTTTATGAAATTAGTAACCGTTGCTACACATAGTGAAAGATATTATCCATATTTAAAATTAAGTGCTGAACAACATGGTCATGAATTAATTACATTAGGATGGGGAGAAAAATGGCAAGGTTATAGTTGGAAATTTGAATTAATGAAAAAGTATCTTCGTACATTGAAAGATGAACTTGTTTGTTTTGTAGATGCATTTGATGTAATTGTATTAGAAGATGCTGCCACGATTGAACGAAAATTTACAGAACGTATAGGACAAGATTGGGACAAAATTATTATTTCAAAAGAACAATATTCACAGCCTATCATTGAAAATATACTAATGCGCATATTACAATCACTTGTGTTTACAAAATGTAAAGATGAATATATAAATACAGGAACATACATGGGGTATTCATCTACATTGTTAAACATGTTAGAAAACATTACGTTTAAATCAACGGATAATGATCAATCTATATTACAAAAATATTGTGTACAACATGAGCATCAATTTATCATTGATGTAGAATGTAATTTATTTTTAGTCATTAATTCTACTTTTTTAAAAATAAAAAAAGGTGAATATAACATAAGTTATGTAGACAATAAACTTAAATACAACAATACATTTCCATCTTTTTTTCATGGAAATGGATTTACTAATTTTGATATTATTATTAAACAGTTGAAATATGATACAACTTTATATAAATCACCTGAACATAATGGTTTTTATATTTATTGGAAACGTTTTTTAGAATTTTTACCAATTGTTCATACATGGATATATGTGGTTTTAATTGTTGTGATATTCATTATAAAATACATTATGTTCTAAAAAGGATTCATAATTTTTCAAAATAGTTTTTGAGAAACAATTAAATTGTTTCAATTATTTGTTTCTATATACTATGTGTTATTACCTAGAAACAATAGAATATGATGATCCACTCTTTAAAGAAGTAGATGCTACGTATATCATTCATTTAGAAAAAGATATATCGCGATATGAAGATATCAAACAACAATTAAGTCTGTATCATCCTACTAAAATTGTTCATATTCTTTTCAACAAAGGATTTAAAACATGTGATAAACCACAAGTGAACAATACGGTAGAAGATTTGATGGACGCTTGTTCTTACATCATGGAAGATGCTAAAAAATACAATACGATTCTATTGTTGGAAGATGATTTTATGTTTGATTCACAGGTAAAAGAGCATACCCAAAACATTGATTCTTTTGTATCTACGCATCACCATTTTATTTATAGACTTGGCTGTATACCTCAATTAATATTACCTTACAATGGCTATACGTATGTAGGATTATCTGGCGGAACACATGCGGTGTTATTAAGTCAATCGGTACGAAACAAAATATCTTTTTCTAAAAATAGAGATTGGGATATATATTTAAATTTTTTATCCATCAATTACATTTATTATACACCTCTTTGTTATCAATTATTTCCAGAAACAGAAAATCAAAAAAATTGGGGATATGGAAATAGTGTGTTATTAATTAACATCTATTTAGGATTGTTACATTTATTAAAATTACATAAACAAATTCACCCTGGATATTCAATCATGTATGCTTATGCAAAAATAATACCGTTTATATTGTTGTATATTCTATATCGTATTCTTAAAAAATATACATTGTTTAACAAGTAAAATCTTTGTCCAAATTCATTTCATTTTAGTTCCATTCATTTTATACTTGACGGTGACGGGATTGAATATTTCATCGTATTCAGGTACAGAACTATTGTAGGTAATTCCAATTTGTTTGAATTGTTCATTGCAATATTCACGAACTTGGTGTAAACTTTGCAACGTTTTATCCAAATGATCTCTGAACTGATGAGGTAGGTTAGGTTCATCGGTAAGAATTCGTTCCCATTCAGAATCGGGTAAGAGGGGGGTTCGTTCGGTAATAGAAATGAACGCTTCAATTCCACTAATTCCAATGAGTTCTAGTACTTGTTGAATGTCTATGGTTTTTTGGTGACAGTATTCGGCTTTATACACGGCATCTGAAAATTCAACGCGTGTCATTTCTTTCATCATGTATCTAACTCGTAATTGTTGAAGTCGTTCATCATGATCACGAACTCTTGCTCTATAAATGGTAGTTACGTATTGAACAAGTTCTGAGATTCTTCTATGCATACGAGCAAGTCTCGTTCGTGTATCTCCCCAATCAAGGTAGTCCTTGAAATGTTCAAATGCTCTAGTTAGGCCACGAACGGAAGGCATGCCACCACATTGAACATCGCCTACATTTCTAAACTGAACACCTTTTTGACGCATCAATTCATAATAGTGGGGGTTGTGAATATTTTTTTCAATTTGGCGGGTTTTCCAGCTGAACGCGGTATCGCAATGAACACCGTTATGAACGGCCGTACAATACATTTGATCGCATCCATCAATTTTATAAATACGTGTTCCGCACGTAGGGCAACCCTTGGTTTCCTTTTTAATCAGTTCAGCGCTAAGACGTTGTTCTTCATTGCACGTATGGTTATCTTCTTTGAGAGTTAAACATTCGGAACATATATTTTTTTGGCAAGTACCGCATTTGTATTGGGTAGATAAAAACCCACGACATTCAAGAGGACATGGCATGATGAATTTCTTTTGAGCATCCACGACCATGGAAGAATTGGTGACGTATTCATTGAGTAACATGGCTGGAACTTCTTCACCTCTAAGTTTGTATCCATTGGCACGAATGGCATGGTCTAACTTTTTTGCTTTGATATTCAAATCTCGTAGTTCTTTCTTGTATTGATTTGTTTCATGAATGATATTTCTTCGTTGTATTTCAGCTTCTACAAACGGTTGTGTTTCAGGCATGAGTCCAATTTGTTTTCCGGTAAGAATGCTTGTCAAGCAATCTTTGTACGAAGTATTGACCCACGAACGATTCAAATGACGAACCATAAAATGATGCGTAAATCTAGCTTTGCAATTCATGCAATGAGGAAGACTGGTTGAATTACTTAAATAGGTACGAATACATTCTTTGCATGAATTAAAATCGCATGCACCACATTGAATTTTGGTATGCATGGTTTTATTAAAGGGATTGGCGCAAATTTGACACTCCATTCTATATTCATTCCGTATATATTTATTAATCAATTTTTTTATATTAAAAGAAGAATATTGAGATAAATTATGGATTTGAACATAGATCATTATTCCATAGATGAATTGATTGAAATTATGGAATTGGAAGTGGTGGATCGTATGACCATTGTAAAATCAACGGATTATCAAATAGAAAAATATTCAAATAAACCTGACATTGTAAAATTTTATAAAGACGTTCAAAAAAAATTATTGGATACACTTCCTAGTGAAAATGTAGGTAGAACATTCATTACAGAAGTAAAACGAGGCACCATCAATCCAGATGTTAAAAATATAATCAGTCGTATTGTCAACATTGATTCATCCATACGATTGTTAGCTTCCATGGAAAATTATACCACGGATCGTTTTGTTTGTGAATTGTCGGATCCAATTTTGAATGTCATTTCTGTTTCTTTGTTGTCCATTGAAATACCGGTATCATGGTATACGTTTTCAGCTGATAAAGGAACCAATACGTTCATGATCGCCTCTAACCAAGAAACGTATGCCATTGTCATTCCGGATGGAAATTATACATTGCAAGTCTTGTTAACTAAAATACAAGCATTAGTGAATGTTTATTTTCCTACATTTTTGTATACCTATGATGATATATCTGGAAAAGTCACGTTTACCATGGATCAAGATTTTACCATCATATGGTATGATAAATTCAATACATTTGTAGAATTGAAGAATGCAACTTTCAATAATAATTTAGGTAAACTATTAGGATTTATTTTACCGATTTCCATGGCAGATCAAACGGGTACATCATATTCAATAACTCCTCATGGACTGGTAGATGTATCGGGAACAAAATATATCATGTTAGGGTTCAATGATTATTTACAAAACCGATTGAATACAAATATCATTGGTATGAATACACTTCCAAAACTTAAATCTAAAATGCCGTCTTATTATAATTTGGACATTCCACAATATAGATCAGGTTCATCTGCGGTATCGGTCATTCCAAAATCATTCGTTCCACAATCTAAAATTGCAACCATCAATGCCATCAATGAAGTGTTAATACCTCCTAAAATATCTTTTTGTGAATCATCCAACATGTTTGCAAAAATCGCCGTCAAACGTACCGATTGGGCAAAAACATCTAATGGTTATCAAGCAGTACCCGATTGTGGACCGGTTAAATTAATGGTGGACAATTCGGGTCCTTTACAATTAAATTTGCGAGAATATTTTGGACCGGTTACGTTATCCATGTTAGAGTTTAGTTTATATGACGACAAAGGTAATTTATTAGGATTAAATAATGCAGATTGGAGTTGTTCTTTATTGATTAAAAGTATTTATCAATATTAAATATTATGAATAAATATGAATCATTTGATTGATGATGTATATAAACATATTTTGAGTGTAGGATATGAATTTGAAACGTCCAATTTAATCAAACTAAATTACCAACCCAATGGAGAATTTGTAAATTCAGATTTGGCACGTACCTTTACCAACAATATTCCATTAAATGATCAATATTATAAAGTAATTCATTCGGGTGAATACATAGAATACGTATCGGATGTAGATATGGATGGAGATACACCGAATAAAAAAATTGTCATGAATACGTTGAATGATATTTCTACACCAGATTTTCAAATGAATCAATTAAAACCATTATGCGTGAATAAAAATAAAAATAGTATGTATAGTTTTCAAACACCTACGCATAAATATCCAATTTATTTTTCATCTTTTTTAAATAATTTGCCGTGTTATACTTTATCTGTTACGGAATGGACAGTTACGTATTATTCTCCACCGTTATCCAAACAAATTATCATAGATACATTTACAGATGCATTGAAACGCATTTTAAATTTACTTCAATCATTGAAAGAAGTACACGGATCGTTTCATATCAAACACGATAATCAATGGATGAAAATAAAAGGAACTAAAATGTTTCATTATCCGGATACGAATTTATTTTTTTTACATGCCGTGAATTATGCTAATAGAACAGCTCCTTTGATGGAAGAAGTATTTCAACCCCAAATGACATTTAAAGTAGAATGTCAACATTTAATTAAAGTGATTAAACATTTTTTGAACATTCCCATGATTGAAAATGAAAAGGCATGGTCTATTAAAAAAATGTTAAAAGGATATTATGAAGATGTGGTGACAACCGATGAATGTGTTCAAAAATTATTTGAAAACGTAGAGAATACGGAAGAAGTTCAAAAAGCAAAAGTGTATTTATTTTTGATTCTTTATAAGTTGTCCATTTATGTTTATGTTCATAACAACCTTAACGGTAATGTTTATTTAAAAGATTCTATTGGTTTTTTAGCAAGACATTCTAACCTTGTTTTTTATCAACGTATCCTTGAATTAATTGGAAAAAAAAAGTTATATTCCATATTGGATCAACCTGACATCATTAAAATGATTTATCCTAAAAAACATAAAGCACCAACTGCAGATTTTGATACAGATCTTGGAGATCCTACAAAATCATTCATGGGTTATTTTAAATTTATGGAAACACCGATAGAAGGTGAAGTGGATGAATGGTTAATGTACAATAAGATTGATGGATATACAGCGCAATATGAATTAAAAGATGATTTGATCATGATAGAAAATAGATTATTTCATCATGAATTATTAGAAGTATTAAAAAATAAAAACATTGTGAAAAATAAATTTTTAAATTTTCGTAAAATACCTGATATATTAAAAGGGTTAGACCATGTGAATATGACAGATCAAATTTACAATCCAAAAAGTAAACGATATGTAAAAAAGTGTAAACCAGGGTACATTCGTACTAAAAAATTTAAATGTATTAAAAATTCAAATTCATTTAAACACTTAATTAAACTATAATGGTTGTTGGGTGACGAGTTCTTGTACCATCATGCCTAACATGCCGATCATGGCAAGTCGTCCATGGTTGAGTTCCTTGTCCATCAAATCACCATCCTCTGGATTCCATACGCCAAATTTTAAATCACCCGGTTGATAATCCGGTTTCAAGGCAAATGCTTTTTGGGTTGGATTTTCCCATCCAATGGACATGGAATAAAATTCACTTGCAAACATGGCACAGACGACAGATAATTGAGTCGTATCCGATAAAGTTTGAAAGGCATGAATTCCTAATCCATGGGTTTGTTCTAACACGGGAAGTAACAAGGTTCCCACCATGGCTAAACGGCCATGTTTTAATTCAGATTCACGATAAAAACTTGGTTCCAATCCTCCTGCATAATTGGATGGATCAAACACGGGAATATTTTGTAAGGGGGCTGTAGGTGGACGAATTTGAAGTGCATGTATACCCACAAGCGACAACAAAAAGAACTTCATTTATAATCATAAACGACGTGACTTTAAATATAATATTAATATATATGTCAGAATTTCAACCCAAGGGAGGTTCTTTCAATGAAGATATTTTTTGTTATGCTAAAGGAACACTCATATTAACAAAAAATGGATTTGTTCCTATAGAAAAAATCCATGTAGGTCATCAAGTCATCACCAACATAAAATATACAAATAAATTTACCCAACTTGAACCTGTAATATGGATAAGTAAATTTAAAGTAAAACATTTAAATTCAAATTCACAACCCATCTGTATTACCAAACATGCATTTGGTAATGTTCCTTTCACGAATTTATATGTTTCTCCCAAACACGGAATTTTGATCAATGGTAAACTGGTAGAATCTAACAAATTGGTAAATGGAACTACCATTTATCAAGATACATGGAAAGATATAGAATATTACCATCTAGAATGTAAAGAGCATCGTATTCTTATTGCAAACGGTGTTTTAGCGGAATCTTATTTTAATGCAAACAATAGACATGTGTTTGAAAAACGTAAAAATTTATTTGAAATTCGTGCACTGTTAGAACTTCAAAAAAAACGGTTATTTGAACAACGTAAATATCATTTCAAAAAAAGGTTTGCATTAATATAACCATACAACTCTTTCAAAAAAAATTAAACGTGGTATAGTCCACTTGCAACTGCTCAACATGAATTTGGTTTTGTTTTAATCAATTTCAAACATGGTGATTGATACTTCATGTCATATTGTGAATAATCCATGATATTTACATTTTTTGTGTACGGTGCACATGAACCTGTTGCATGAACACTGTTATCTTTGACCAAAGGACATTTTAATTTTTGAAGACGAATATAATCTGACGCATCTTTTTCGGATTTTGCCACATGAGCATTTGCACCATGTAAAATTCCCGTATACGCAGATTCAAGGTAACCATTCATGTTCATCGTACTCTTTTTAACCAGTGTTTGTAAAGTCAAGTCTAGGGAACGATGAATGTTCATTGGATACGAAGAACCGCATTTGCGTGCTCTCCATCCACCAACTCTGCACCGAGATCCTTCACCATGTCCCATAGGATAGGCTCCCCGGAACGGTGTTCGTGTCACGGATCTTCCTAATGACATGGGCAATTGTCGTTGAACACCTACGACTGAAAATTGACCTTGTTGATTGACATGTGATTTTCCGTACATGGTATACGACTTTTTTTTTAGCGTTACAATAGACATATAATGAATTTATAAAAAAATTGAAATAGATTAAAAAAAAGTAAATAGATAAAAGAAGATGGCTTACCAAATTCGTCAACGTCGGGCTCGCCAGGAAGCAGTTGATTTCCCTCAACTATGTGCTTCATCGGTGTCAAAGCCGGTACTAGATTATTCAACCCTAGATTTTGTAGACGATGAACCTGTCCTTCAAGAAAGAAAGATTCCGTATGGTTGGGCTCGTCTTTACTTTAAGAATCATCAAGTACATATGGAAACGGATTACGTTCATCCAGAACCAACGTTGAATGAACTAGCAGGAAAGGCGATTTTGGAAATGAAGACAAGGTGGTACAAATTCTATACGGATCGTGATTTGGAACCGTATGATTATGATTACGTACCGGAAGAAGAAGAAGATTATGAGACAGCATCTTCATCGTCATGGTCAGCAGAAGATCCAGAAGAATTTAGCGATTAAAAAAATATATATATGAAACTACATTTTTTTTATATGTCATCAATGTTAATTTCTGTCTGTACGGTGACGGATTGTGTCTCCATGGTTTCATCTATTTCTGATTGTTCTTGTTCAACACCAAAAACCGACCAATTTTCATTGGTCATTTTAAGTTGGTTCACTTCGTGAGGTGTATAGATTTCAAGTAAAGAACATTTGGGTTTAGAATCAAAGGAATGAATTCCTACTAATACCCAGTAATCTACGGCAACAATTTCTTTCTTTTTTCCGGTAAATTTTCCGCGTATTTTACATAACCTGGATACCCCATCTAGGCATTTTACTTTCAGTTGTCCTCCACCTAAATTTTTTTCTACCACGGCATAAATTTCACCATCTTGACGATTAGCTAAACGAACCATGTTGTAAAGGAAATATCCATGAATTAAAATCAATTTTTTTTATATAGTATAACTATGGCAACGAATCCTTGGATGGCGCATGTGAAGCAATTTCGTAAACAAAATCCTGGTCTTCAGTACAAAGATTTGTTACAACAAGCACGTAAATCGTATAGGGGAGGAACTCCTGTTTCGTATGTAAGCAATGGTGTAGCAACAAATGCGTCCAAGGTAGGAGGTGATCCTGTTGCCTATGAATCACAGAATTTAGCGTCACGATCTGCGAAGTTAGGTGGAAGCCGTAGAAAAAGGCAAACCAGAAAACAAAAGAAAAGCAGACGATCCCGCAAATAAAAAAAATGATTTAAATAAATAAGGTGTGATGTATAACATGGAAAAGTACATTGAGCAACTTTCTCTGAAAGAAAAAGTTGCTTTAGAAATTGTAAAAAAATCGTTAGGTTCATCGTTTAATTTAGAACAAAGTATTGGTTATTTAAAATTTAAACAAAAAAATTGCATTCCTCCGAAGTAAAATGTATACCTTTCATACCACCGGATTGTTCGGCAGGAGCAGGTGCTTCGGCAGGTGCTTCGGCAGGTGCTTCCGCAGGTGTATCCGCGGATGCTTCCGCAGGTTTATCCTCAGGTGCATCCGCATCCGATTTTGAATCCGATTTTGAATCCTTGGGTTTAGATTTAAATTTATTTTTTAGTGCTGATGCAGCGGAAGAAACACCTTTTTCTATGGCGGATGCCATTTTAGTAATGGCCATTATTGGAAAAATTTTATCTAAAAATGCTGGAATTTCTGGAAATTTAAAACTAGGATTTTTTGCAAAATTCATAATTCCTGTAGCAATGTTATAACTATTTAAATTTTGATTCAAAATATTTGCATCGTTAAGAATATAATCTTTAATTTCACCTTCAATCACGGGTGAAAGTAATGTATGAACCGTAGGTTTTAAATCTAATTGAAGTTCAGATTTAATAGCAGGTAAAAGATTTTTTGTGAGTAATAATTTTACTTCTGGTTTAATTGCATTTTTAAGTTTTTTTTGGTCAGCTTGAGTAAGGGTCATGGGTTGAACAAGTGGTTGACCTGGATTGTATGGATCATAATTCAAGCCCATGCCATTGTTTTGATTTGGATCATTCAGATTTGGATCACTTGGACCGGTTGAGCCTGTATCTGCTGAACCATCACTTGGACCGGTTGAACCTGTTGGATTGTCTGGGCCTGTTGAACCTGTTGGATTGTCTGTTGGATTGTCTGTTGGACCTGTTGAACCTATTGGATCCACTGGACCATCTTTGGATTCATCTTTTTCATCCTTGGGTTCATCTTTGGGTTCTTTTTCATCCTTGGATTCTTTTTCATCTTTTGACTCTTTTTCATCTTTGGATTCAGACATTCTTACTTTTATACTCTAAAAAATTTATATGTTTAAACGGCAATGTTATTTTTTTAGGTTCAACCTTTCCCATATATTTATAATGATTGGATCGTTCACGTACCAACTTACTCCTGACATGATTGGTAGACGATTTAAATTGAACATACGGACCTTTAATCATCGTTTCATTTTCATGCAAGGATTTTAATAATTCTTTATACATATTCACATAAATATCTTTACAGTCATACAAAATGACATATTTACGCGCGATTGTTTCTAAATAACGATACATGATTGGTTTATCTGCCCAATACAAAAAAAGATTGTCTCCTTTATTATATTTCATCGTCACCTTTCCATCCGGTGTTATTTCTTCTACTTGTTCATGTTTAATATTGTCTTCTGTTTCTTGCAACTCCTCTTTAGGTGTACTCAATGAATAATACGATTCATACTTAAGAGGAGGAGGATCTGGTTTTTTAAACCAGGACATGATCCACGTCCATATCCATGTAAATAAATTCATACCATGTTTATTCAAATCGTTTTAATACATTTTCAAGGTACATGTCCGTTACCCTATATTTTTGATAACTTAACTGAGAAGGATGAAAACAAACAATGAACATGTTTTTTACCTTGTAGGACGTTGTTTTTTCAACTAAATACTTGTACATATTAAGTTGAATCGTATATTTCCAATAATTGGAGGATGGAATATGAACCAACTCGGGTAACGTTGCGAATCCGTGTGTTTTAAGCATATTACCACATCGCTTCCAATCATACAAATCTAATGTTCCATCTTTATTGATACATGCACAATCAATCGCGCCTGTTATTTTAGTCGTTGGATCAAACAATCGCCATTCTAATTGATGAACTACCAAGTAGGTTTCGGTAATGAATTGTTTGAACTGTTGAATCTCCACACTGTCTCCTTCCAAAGGCTCATTCTTTAAATACTGTTCAATGTAATAGTGCAAATTCGTTCCAAGTTGTGCAGCCAATTTTCCATCCACTTCCCATTTTTGTAAAATCTCCTCATCCGTCATATGAAAATATTGACTAGATTCCCATGAAGGGGATGCTTTCATTCCCCTTAACGTATTTGTAGGATTGAATTTTGGAAACCAGGAAGCAATCAAGGTAGTGACGGATTTGTATGGAATTTCATCTACCGTGTACGTATGCGTTGCTTCATCACAATGAATCATCTTTTATGGATTGATATAGTATCATAAATCAATTTTAACGACAACTACAAGACTTTACTCCTTTACTCATAAAAAACATGGTATTCAAAGGCGGACTGACTATTTTTATTGTCTTGATTGGACGCTGTTTACCTAAATACATGGGCATCATACTATGAATACATATTATTTATACAAAGGTTCATGATATTGACTGTAATGTAATTTTTTATTCATGGTATACATATTCAGATAATTTGAACTACATCGTGAAAAATATTTATAATAATCTATATGTCTATGTAACGGAGTATTTAGTTTTAAATAATTACGGATACAGGTTGAAAACATATCTGGACCTGTCACATGAAAAATTTTTTGTTTTGTAGTTAACACGTTTATATGTTTAATCGTAGGTTCATATTCTTGATGAATTAAGTTTACCATGGTTTGGATCACGTTGAATAAATATGGATGTTGTGGAGAAAACATAAGAATCCATTGTTCATATGTAGGTGATTGTTTACGCCAAAATTCAACCGATCTAGGTATATCAAGTAAACAATCATCGTTGGCGTCAATGATTTTATTCAAAGGGTAATTGATACTGGATTTAATATCTAAATAAACACCGCCTTTTTTATATAAAATACAATACCTAAAAAAATCTGCTTTCATAGCTCCATACACGGGATTGATCTTTTTATATGCATGGTAAGTTGTTTCATCAAAATGATGTTGGATGAAAGAATCACATGCATCATCATCATAAAATATAAATTGATAATCAGGGCACATTTTTTGATTGCGTTGTATAATTTTGATAATGTCAGGTGGTAAATGTTTGGACATGAATGTTTGATGTACCTGTTTAGGTATTTTATTATGTTTATTAAAATTGGTTAAATTAAATTCCATACTATTGTATGACAATTTATGAATTTGTTTTGTTTATTTTATTGTTGATTAAAATGGCCGTATTGTTTTATTGGATAAAAAATAAATTAGAACCATCTAAAGAAACCCAAGATCGGTTGAATTATTATGAAAAAATATTTACTGTCCTGATGGCATTTTTGATGCTTTATTTATTCAATCCTTTTGTACAATTTCATGTTACGGATCGTGAAACTAAATTATTTTTATGTGTGTTTGCAATATTGACATTGGCGCACAGTTCTCTTTAATTTCTGCTTAAACGATCTAGTTTTTTTACCACCAAAGGTTGGAAAGGGTGGGCGGTCTTGCTGTGATATGCCTGGTTGTGCTAATGGGTCTGGTGATATACCTGGTGGTAATTCTGGTTGTGGATCTGGTGATAGACTTGATGCTGATAATTCTGGTTGTGGTGCTAATGGGTCTGGTGATATACCTGATACTGGTAATTCTGGTTGTTGTGCTGATATGTCTTGTTGTGCTGATATGTCTTGTTGTGCTGATAGTCCTGGTGCTGATAGTCCTGGTGCTGATAGTCCTGATACGGTTGGTTCTTGTGAAGGATCTAAAGATCCTGGTACGGATTGATAGGATGGCGGACCCTGATCAGTTGGTAATTGAATTGTATTCACACTATCGCTTTGTGAATCAGTTGGTGAAACACTTTGAAAATCCGTTGGTGAAACACTTTGAGAATCCGTTGGTGAAACACTTTGAGAATCCGTTGGTGAAACACTTTGAGAATCCGTTGGTGAAACACTTTGAGAATCAGTTTGTGAAACACTTTGAGTATCAGTTGGTGAAACACTTTGAGAATCCGTTGGTGAAACACTTTGAGAATCCGTTGGTAAAACACTTTGAGAATCCGTTTGTGAAACACTTTGAGAATCCGTTTGTGAAACACTTTGAGAATCCGTTTGTGAAACACTTTGAGAATCCGTTGGTGAAACACTTTGTGAATCAGTTTGTGAAACACTTTGTGAATCAGTTTGTGAAACACTTTGAGTATCAGTTGGTGAAACACCTTGTGAATCAGTTGGTGAAACACTTTGAGAATCCGTTGGTGAAACACTTTGTGAATCAGTTGGTGAAACACTTTGAGAAGTACTTGGTGTTGGTTGAGAAACACTTTGAGAAGTACTTGTTGGTTGAGAAACACTTTGAGAAGTACTTGGTTGACTAGTAAACATATTATATAGACTACTATACATACTAGCTTTCTCTGTTGCATTGGGTGTACCGGTTGTATCAGTTGTATCGGTGTCATCGTCATTTGGTGTAAACAATCCAGCATCTTCTTTATTTAATTCTGTTGTATCACATAAATCAGGAAAAAGGCCTTTTAATAAATAAGCTCCTCCCCCTACACATATACCAAATCCAGTTGCATACATAATCATTTTGGGAGATTCCGTATTCATATAAATTAAATACATATATTTTATTCTATGAAACACCCTGTAACCCTAACATCAGCTCATGTATTAGATTCAATATGTCCATCCTATAAGGGCATATTTTCACGGTAAATGAGAAATGAGTGACTAAGTGAGAAATGGGTTTTTATGTAAAAAATAAAAGATGGTGTGAAAAATAAAAAAGATAATGAATAAATAATAGACAATAAAAATAAGGTTCATTGGACCAGATTCAAGTTGTAAGACGATGTTGCGTGGTAAAATAATGTTTCTCGTAAAGTGATCTAGAAAAAATAATAGAGTACCTACACATATACCAAATATAGTTGAATAAATCATATTGATGGAAGTTTCATTCATACATTGAATAATATTTTATTCTGTCATCTTAACATCATCCTATGGATGGAAATCAATCGGATGATGGGTATCCTGGGTTAAATTTCACGGTAAATGAGAAATGAGTGACTAAGTGATAAATGAGTTATAAAACAGACGATAATTTAAATAAGGGGTAAATGTATGAATTGTTGTCCATTAGAATTTCCAGTGAAGAGTAATAGTTCGTTGTATACGTTGTATAAATCAAATTGGAAACCTGTAGAAAATAATACGAATGTGGGAATTAAACATGGGAGTTATGAACGTCGGTTGATGAAATTAAGAGTGTTTAAATTGTCGGCCAAATTTAAAACAACGAATTTGACTTGCGCGTTTTAGACTTAGAAGATCTGTTGTTAAATGTTTTTCTGCAAAAGCGTCTGCTGTCACCTTGGGCTAATTTGCATTTACCTTCTTCATAACAAATATCCATTTCTCTACCGCGACACGATTTTTTTCCTCTACGTTTACGACAGTATTTCAGTTTGACGCCATTGGTAAAAAAACATTCCCGTCTGCAATTATTTCGTGTTTTACCTTTACAATCTGACATACTATAGATAATATTTTTTGCTAAAGAAAGTAAAAAAAAATGTAGTCCATGCGAAGCCGATGTAGTAGAATGTAGCCCGATGTAGAATGTTTATTCGTTGCGAACAAATCGGCGAATGATTTCTTCTTTGACGTCGGCCATTTTTCTTGGTTTACCGTTTTCCTTGAGTTCAATTCCTAAACGTTTACCTTCCACGATGAGATCTGCCTTGTTCAGCCCATTCACATATTCTTCAGTAAGTTCTTCTTCTTGTTCTTCTTCTGACTCGCTTTCGGGTTCGGCAGCTGGTTCGGCGACTGGTTCGGTGACTGGTTCGGCGACTGGTTCGGCGACTGGCTTGTCTGGTACGTAGGGAGGTGAGACTGGTTCGTCGTGAGTTTCTTCGTCAACAACAGGAATTTGCGGTGCGGCCATTCCGGCATTGGCGGGGCGACCACGTGCGCGAGATTTTTTCTGAAAATTTCGTGGATCAACTTTACCTTTGTAATGTTCGGCGGAACGAACGACTTGTTCTTCCGTCCATCCATTTTTTTCCATGAAGGGAAGAAAGGGGCGAACATTTTTGTAGTCCATGCAATCGGATTGCATGCGTGCGTGTACGTCGCCATAAGGAAGCGTTCCAGTTTTAGCTTTTAGGGACGCACACTTTTTGCAATAGGATTCCATTGTCTTTTCGCCTTGACACTGGGTATAGAGTCCTTTGCTGAATCCGATGGCGTCGCATTTGGTGTCGTCTACCACACCGATCCAGGGCATGGCGGCAATGGGAATGTATTCGGGAATTACCTCGGGTTCGCCTTTGGCGTCAAGCACACGCATGGCTTCGTCAACATCAAACTTGAAATGATCAGCAAGTACACGAACCGACGCCAGTTGAACTTCACGAAGCATGGCCTCAAGGGCACGCTTGATGATGTTGGGGATGGAGAAAAGAAACGACATGACACGTGCTGAAAAGCTACGAATGTAAAAGTAAAATGTCGTTTCAATTTTTTTAAGATCCGTTGAACTCAACGAACAAAAATAAAATTGAAATGAAAATCACAATAAGAAGGTGTACCAGCAACCGCTTCCAATGGCGTTTTCATTCATGATGACTATTCCAGCGTACTTCACCGAGGCTCAGGTAAGGGCGATACTTGAGGCATTGAAATTGTCAAATGATAGTATTGCGATAGATACTGCGCCGGCTCAAAAGCCTAATTACGTGAAGTACTTCGTTCATATTTCCAGCGTGACACCAACCGGGGCATCACTTGCAACGCAATTGGCCGATGTGGCGAAGCGACAGAGTGAGGGCGAGGTAAACGTATACCCCAAGCGCATCGTACACGGAACACGACGAGATGGAAGCGACATGTACTGGCAGATTTACAAGACGGCGACACCGGCGGAGAGGACGGCAAAGCAGGCGGATAAGGCAGTGGGCGAAAAGATGGCACCGCGGATCGTGTAAGTACACTCTAAATAACTACAAAAAAAATAAAAAAACGGGGGAAACCCCACTTTTTTTTTGATGAAAAAATATAAAAATAAAAAAAATGGGGTTTCCCCCGTTTTTTTAATTTTAAATCGTTTGAAGATTTTGGATGGTTTGGTGAGCAAGACGTACATTGGTTGAGGCGTTACGAATGTCAAGATTAACGTCAATCATGAAGGTGTCATAGGCTTCGTTTGCTTCGTGATATTCATGGTAGGCGGTTGCGTAGGCTTCATGACTTACCTCGGGAGCGATGTTGGGGTCAAGTTGCATCTCCTCGGCGTGATTCAGGGCGGTACCGGCATGAAAAAGTCGGTTACGAATTTGCGGATTTTCTTCAAGACGTTGATCGTATCGTTGACGGGCATCCGCAAGAACTTGTTGAGCTTGATGAAGTGCCTGGTACGCAAGATCAAGAGGAGAAGCGGGCGACATGGTTTGACTGTAAAAAAATAAAGTAAAATTTCATTTCAATTTTTATTACCGAGAAAGCCGTTAGGCCCATTCTTGTTTACGAATGGTCAAGGGATGGTAGGTAGAAATGGTTTCCATGTCAAGTAGAGCAAACCCGTCCCACATGTTGCTTTTCATCCGAATATCATCGGAATGATCGGTGGTGATGGTAAGTCTTCCGATAGAACAAGTAGAGGTGGTATCCCCGTACAAATAGGCTTCGTCATCCACGTAGAGATATAGAAAGGAGTCTTCGTGTTCAACGACAATGCCGATACGGTCGCTTAATTCGCGAATACATGGAGTAAACTCGCCACGGTGTATGAATTTCATGGTGATGGTACCATCTTCAAAAACACCCCAATATTGAGGATCTTGATGTTCATTGACGGAAGGAAGAAGCCACCAGTTGTATCCGTCTACGTATTTAAATTTGTTGTTGAAATAGTCAAATGCCGACATGGGAGGGTCGCAACCCGGAGGCCATGATTTTGCAAAATACATTTTTTGGTAACGAATGCGATCCATTTTTTTTCAATAAAAAACATAAAAATGGTTTCAATTTTTAAAAGTGAAACGTTATGACAGAGACATTGTCAAAAAAACTTTGAATACTCTAGAATCTATGAAAAATCTAATAAAAATCTAAAATGGTGTAAATGTATAAGGGGGTTAATGGAAAATCATGGTAAATGAGAAATGAGTGACTAAGTGAGAAATGAGTTTTTAAAAATTGAAACGTTTATTTAAAAAAATATATATCAAAAAATGGACGCAAAGAAATTCTTTGCACAAAAGTGGATTGATCTTGAACGGAAGGCAAAAGAAGGGGAAGCAAATAAACGACGACGTGAACAACAAAAACGGTATGAACAATGGTGTATGGCTCACCCGATAGACCCAATGAACCAACTCATCTTTCAATTTACACGATTAAAAATTCATTGAAACGATGGACATGACCGATGAACAAAATCTCAAAAAAGTATTTTGAAACTATAAAAAAGGTTTTGCGTATCTGAATGTGTATAAATATCTACGTTATAGAATATGAGTGTAATTGCAACACATAATGCAGGATTTTTTTCATGTTGTTCCGTAAAATTAATGAACATTACCGATTACATCAATGAACATTTGAAGTTGCCTACGTTGGTAGATAGTTCACGACAATTTAGTTGGTATAAAAATAGCAATGAGGACATTACGTATGATTATTTTGAACATTATGATCATACGGATGAGATTCATGTAACTAAACTAGATTATCATGAAAAATATCAATACAATGATTATTCAACCTTGGATCCGTGCATTTTTCCAGTCATGAAAAAATATTTTACGCCTTCAAAAAAAATACTTGATATCGTAGAAAAACTGGAAATGAAATACAACTTAACGTATGATAATCTATGTGTATTGTTTTATAGAGGAAATGATAAAATACGAGAAACTAAATTGTGTGATTATGAAGAATATGTAACGTATGCCAAGGAAGTGTTGACGAAACATCCGAATGTTGTTTTTTTGATACAAAGTGATGAAACTGAATTTATAGAATACATGAGTCAACAATTTCCAAATTCATTTTATTTTCGGGATGAAATCCGACATATGAAAAAAAGTAATACTACGGTAGATTACGTATTTAAACATCAAAATAATGAATTTTCAAAATATTATCTTGCCATTACCATCATCATGTCAAAATGTAAATATATTCTATGTGGTTCTGGAAATTGTTCCATTTGGATTATTTTATATCGGGGTCACCATCATGATGTGTACCAAAACATCAATGATAAGTGGCTAATTCATGGATGTGGAAATTAAATACAAAAAAGTGAAACGATTGGATTGACATGGCGGAGGTATTTATTCTCCAAAAAGTATTTTGAAAATGAAAAACTATTTTTTTATACAAAGAGTTTTAAAAATTGAAAAATAATCAATGGTTTTCATTTTGAAAAATGTTCATGGGAGAAATTGTTCAATATTACCATGAATGGATCACATGGTATTATTACAAAGGATACATCATCATGGGCCTTTTTATGATTGCAATGTACAAAGCACCTGTTACAACAAGCCTTTTTGTAGGATATGTCATGTACAGGGGTGATTCATGGTAAATTTGTCAAAGTATTGTAGTCGTTAATCTTAAAAATAAATATGTTATAAAATCATATTTATTTTTTTAAAAAGGTGTAAAATCCATGGTAAATGAGAAATGAGTGATTAAGTGAGAAATGAAAATGAAATACAAAAGATAAAATAGTTTTCATGAATGATTTAAAATAAAGTTGTTGGCATGCCAAATGAATGAATGGCAGAGGGACAATTTCTCAAAAAAGTATTTTGAAAATAAAAAAGTATAAATTTTATAAAAAGTTTTATAGGGTATCATTTTTATAAAAACAATATGATTTTTAAAAAAATATTTTTTAAAAAAGGTGTAAAATCCATGGTAAATGAGAAATGAGTGACTAAGTGAGAAATGAGTTTTTAAAAAATTGAAATGAAAATTATAAAAAAAGTAAATGTAACAAAATGGCGTTTGCATTCACGATCGTGTCTCGTCCTGGTAGTCGCGATTTGATTCGTCGGTTGTGTGCTCAATATGATCCTGGACGAACGACCATTCGGAAGGAGTTTAAGCGTCTCAAGAACGGCAACGTGATCTATACGGTGGATGTATGCGAGGTGACCAAGTACGGCGAGGAATTGCTCCGATGGCTTCATGACGGAAAACGGTACGACCAAATGCGAAAAAAGATTCCAAATTTTCCAGATGCATTGACGGGGCCTATGTGGTGTTTGAATGATGCGGATGGAAAGATGGATACGCGATATGATTCATGGTGGTTATCTCTTGCTACACCATTATCGCGTCATTCATCTTAATTTAGGGGAAGCAAAAAACTACATTTTTTTATTAAAAAGCTCAACGAACAAAAATAAAATTGAAATGAAAATCATGATAAGAAGGTGTACCCGCACAACAACAGACAATGGCTTCTTTCATGATGACTATCCCGAAGTACTTCACCGAGGACGACGTCCACCGGATTGTTGCGTCGCTTCGTCTATGCGAAAAATTCAAGATTGACATTGCTCCTGCACAGGCCGAGGATCGCACCAAGTACTTCGTGCACCTTGAAGACTTGACATCGGATGGCCGAACACTCGCGACACAGTTGGCAGACGTGGAGCGTCGCAAGACGGCAGGAGAAGCAAACGTGTGGCCGAAGCGTATCGTGCACGGAACACGCCGAGATGGTACCGACATGTACTGGCAGATTTACAAGACGATGACACCAGCAGAACGGGCGGCAAAGATGGCACAGCAGGCGGAGAAGGCAGTCGGCGAGAACATGGCACCGAAAATCGTGTAAGTCGCACCACGCACTACAAAAAAAAATAAAAAAAACGGGGGCAACCCCACTTTTTTTTTGAAAAAAAATTGAAATGAAAAAATCAAAATGTGATTTGAAGAATGCGAGATGGCACAAATGGATTGCATGGTATGTTTTGACACTAAACCGGTACTTCATTTTTACAAAATACAATGTGGTGCAAAGGTTCCTCACGTCATATGTCATGATTGTGAATCGGAGATGCGAATGAAAGAGGAACCGATTATAAATACACGAGCTAAATTATTTGGCCGATTTCTTAAATGTCCGATGTGTCGTGTGACGGAAACCACCATGGGCGAGCGAACGCAGGAATCGTGGCAACGGGAAACGGTAGAACTATATAAAGCGACCAATCGTACGTTAACTAAAAAAAAAATGAAAGATTTAGAGACGGCGATTCGTCAAGCAGAAACGGCACTTCGTTTCTTACAAGAAGAAAATTCAGCCTTGTTGGATGAAAATGCACATTTGCGTAATTTATGTGGTTTGATTGCACCGGAAGAACCGGAAGAACCAGCACCAGAAGTTGCGATCGTGGAAGCACCAATTGAAGTTGTAACTAGAAAAAGTTGGTGCGCAAGTGGTCGGCGTGAGACTAGAGAGTGTGCAACCCGAGGTAAAACATCAAGAAAATGTTCCTTTCCTACATGTGAAAAAAGGGTATGCCGATCATGCCGAATGTGCACTACCCACTGAGAGAGAGCCGTTGAGACTATATTTAGACTATATTTTTTTAGTTCCGAGAGAGCCGTTGAGGATTTCTAAAAAAATGTAGTCGCCGAGAGAGCCGTTGAGGTCCGAGAAAGCCGTTAGATGATCCTTGGCGTAAACGAAGAGGTGAAAGATGGTGCACGATCGGCGAAGGAAACGCGATAGTCAGTGCGATTAGCGGTGAAAACATCGTACCCATCACGCTTAATGTTGGCGACGAATCGGTTGAAAAGTGGCGATGTGTTGACGGATTGAATGTTGACAGTGCGATAACGACCGTACATACCGTCTTTGATTGGACTTACTTGAACGGCGACGATGATGTTGAAGGTGTCTTCAAAGGCTTGCGTAATTTCCTTTGCCGTGGTAGATGGCGAAGCATTGGTGATCACGAATGTGGACATTGTGATTGATGTTTATGTTGGTTGTTTAGCTTTTTTCATTTCAATTTTTTTTGTTGGTGAGGATTGGGTTGAGGTGTTTGTGATTATGGTGAGGATTGGGTTGAGGTGTTTGTGATTATGGTGAGGATTGGGTTTGAGTGATATTATTATATGTGATATTATTATGATTATTCCAATCAATCTAACTTGGACGATGTAGTGTCCTTGCGTTTCAATGGTACAGGCAATGGATGGCGTTCATATTCTGGTGGATCATAATCAAATATGCCATGTAATGTATATCTATCCATAGAATCAAGACGTTGTTTTTTGATGGTTTTATTTCTTTCAATTAACTGTTGACTCATATATTACATAATATTATTTATATGGAAGTGCTGAATCAAGTTAGATTAAACATTAACGACACGACGAAACTTCTTTCGTGTTTTACGTTTTCCGCCACGACGCGTAAACATGGTTGGTATTTTTTGTACAGGCTCTACTACATCAGCATTTCTTTTTAATAAAAAATCAATTTGATTCATGATATTGTCTGCACTTTTAAGCATGTCAAAATTTGGCATTTTTTTAATATCCGATGTGGAAACCCCAAAATGGGGTCTTGGTTTTGTTTTAATGTACATTAAAAAATTAGACACCATGGATTCAATGGTTTCTTTTACAGATTTTTCACGCAAAGCAAAATATTTCATGATATGATCTGAAAATAATACGATAATTCCTAATATGGCCATGATGTCATAATTTAATTGGTACGGTTCATAATCAGCTAAATTAAATATAGAATTTAAATATTTAATACGTTGTACATGATTTATCCATTTATGTTCAGAAGATGGTTTTGATACTAATACATGACGATCCGATATACCCGTTATGTTTCCGTGTAATATAGCATTGTAATTATCTATAAAAATCCCATTTAAATTATCAATTTTTTTGGGTGATTTTTTAATTTGAGAAAGTAATATAATGAATTCAATCGGTTCAAGTGTTATACCATTCAAATTACATACAAATTGTGTTTTTAACATTTGTTTATTTGTAATAAATTGTTTCAATATACCATGTTTCAATCTTTTTTCACGTATTAATTTACCATCTACCGAATGAGTTGTAACAGGTTGAGAATGAATAAAATATTCATCTGGTATTTCATCAATAAAAAATGAAATTTGTTCAAATAACCATGAACTAAAATGTTGTACATATGCATTCAATTCTTTGTTTTCATTCAAATAAGCATGATCATATTCATCATATTTTTCATGTATATCTTCACTACCATCCATTTGTAATTCAGGTAAAAACACACGAACATCTACATCACCGGTTTTATCCATAAAATCATACAATGTACCGCGATTTGTGTATTCATACCACCATCCTCCAAATAAATAATAAGGTATATCATAGCATTTAGACGTAACGTGTTTTTCCATGAATGCACTTGTATATTCATCTTTTTCAGAAAATTTATCACCTTGAGAAAATGAAAATAAAAAAGTAGATTCTCCTTCAAAATGATAACTTTCCCATGGTATTTTTTTAACTATATCTAATAACAAAGGACATAACTTGTAAGATTCATTTACAAACGTAATACGATCTCTATCATTTGTATATTTATATCCCCATTCTTTGATTTGTTTTCTTGAAATACTCATATATTAAAATAATATTTTTTAAATCGGATAATTTCCAGTATTCATCATTTAGTATTGGCATACCGCCAAACCCGGGAATTTAAAATCGCGAAACCGCATGTGAGGATTGGGGTTAAAATATTTTCTACATGTTGGATAATTTATTGGTAATATAATTATTATTTATAACAGTGGTTGTATGATCAAGTATATTTATTTTTATTTGATTATGTTCATCATATTCATGGATCGCACCATCCATATCAATGAATATTTTTTTATGAATTCCAGGTAAAGGATCTGTAAAATAAAAAGCTCGTTTATCATCGCCGTCGGGTATGGTAACTATATTATTTTTGTTTAATTTATCTAAACACATTTGAGTAACATCAATTGAAAAATTTTCAGTACCATAAAAAATTTTCATACACTAAATATTATTATAAATATCATTATTATACGTGTATAATATTATAATAAATAGTATAAATATTGATTGATATAATAGTATTATGTGCGGAATTTTAGCCTTAATTCATGATCATTCTGAAGAGGCTAAAGTTTCGTTTATGAAAGGAAAGCACCGAGGACCCGATCATTCATCCTGGGTTCATTCAGATCCAGTTTCCTTGGGGTTTCATCGTTTGGCTATTAATGGATTAGATGATGCATCCAATCAACCCTTTGAAAAAAAGGGAATTTATTTAGTTTGCAATGGAGAAATTTACAACCATAAAGAATTGTATGCATCCATGAAAGTGGAACCAACCACAAAATCGGATTGTGAAGTGATTCTTGATTTGTACATTCAATTTGGAATTGAACATGTAGTTCATACCATCAATGCATCAGAGTTTGCATTTGTGTTGTATGATTCAAATAAAAAAATTGTGTTCATTGCACGTGATCCATATGGAGTACGACCTTTATTGAGAGGCGAAAAGGATCACAAGATTTGTTTTGCATCTGAATTTAAAATGATGCCTCCTGTCAATAAAGTAACGCATGTGATGCCGGGAACCATTACAGCACTTGATTTATCTACACGAAGTGAATATTCAATTACCTATTCTAATCTTCCCTCTATCCATCCACTCCCATGTGATTATACTCGCATTCGTCAAACTTTATATGAATGTGTAAAACAGCGTGTCATGAATATGGAAAGACCGATGGCCTGTTTATTATCGGGTGGGTTGGATAGTAGTTTGATTGCCATGTTGGTAAATCAGTGTCGTAAGGAGTTGGGAATGACGGAACCTTTAGAAACGTATAGCATTGGGTTAGAAGGTGCGGAAGATTTAAAGTATGCGGACATCATGGCCCAATTTTTAGGATCTAAGCATACTTCGCTTGTCGTAGAAGAAAATGATTTTTTGGAGGCAATTCCTGAAGTGATTTATGCCATTGAAAGTCGTGATACCACCACGGTGAGAGCCAGTGTGGGGAATTATTTAATATGCAAACACATCAAGGAACATAGTGATGCTAAGGTTATTTTTAATGGAGATGGATCGGATGAAGTGTGTGGCGGATACCTTTATATGAAAAAGGCACCCAATGAAATAGAGTTTGATAAAGAATGTAGACGATTGGTTTCGGAAATATACATGTATGATGCGTTACGAAGTGATAGAAGTATTTCGTCGCATGGTTTGGAATCACGAACTCCTTTTTTGGATAGAGCATTTGTAGAAATGTACATGTCTATTCCAACAGAATACAGATATACAACTTGCGAAAAGTTTGCGTTGAGAACAGCGTTTAAGGGAATGTTACCCGATGTTATTTTATGGAGAAAGAAAGAAGCGTTCAGTGATGGTGTTAGTTCCATGCAGAGGTCATGGTTTTCCATCATTCAAGAATCCATTCCAGGTTATATTCAAGACGAATATAAAATGCAAATCACTGACATGACCCTAGAACAATATTACTATAAAAAGATATATGATTCATATTTTCATATAGATATGTTTTATAAGTATTGGATGCCCAAGTATACAAACTCTACCGATTGTAGCGCGCGGACTTTAGAAAATTATTAATTTTTCGTGTTTTACGTTTAGTTTTACGTTTAGTTTTTTTACCTCCTTTGGTGGTAAAAAAATTAATTATATTTCCATTTATTTCATAGGATGAAAATAAAGAATTACCAATTTTTCTTTCGTATGCATTAGTAATAATTTCTTTACCTTTATGAGTTTCTGAAATATATTCATCTATAGAATGAATAATATAATCCATAACAGCTTTATCTTCTTCACTCCATAATTTAGGACCAGTTGGATCTGGATTTTCAACACCTTCTGTTTCATATAAATGTTGAATTACATCTAGTAAAGTTACTTTATCAAAATCACCAATATTTTTTACTATATAATCTTTTATAGGGTATAGTGTTATTCTTATTTTTTTGAAAGATTGGACAGGATAAATCGCTTTAAATCCAAATTGTTCATAATATGTTCTGCCTTTACGTAAAATGTTATTTAAAATTCTTAAATTCCATTTTCTTCCATCGGGTAATGTAACATTTGAACCATCAACAAGTTCAATTGTATCATAACCAATGTCATCTGCAATAAAATCAAATAAATCAAATAAAATAGGGCTACCTTTTGTTTTACGATGTTGTGTACAAGATTCTTTGATTTCATTTGGAACATCATAAAATGATTCTAAATAAAGAACTATTTTTTCAGGTGTTTTTATATTTTTACTTTTTGCATTATATAAATGTATGCATGATTTTTCTATTAAATCAGACATTGGATCTTTAGATTTTTTTAAATCTATTGGAGTTGCATAAAAAAACATGTTACTATTTCCAAGTGATAATATATCAAAAGGTTCTCCATCTATTTGAACATTTAATGTATAAACACGGTCACTAAAAAACATATCGCGTAATTCTTTACTGGAAGTTGATGTACTTCTTAAATCTCGTGGTTGTTGAGGTAATTCAGCTGCCATACAATAGACGCATAAAATTATACACATACACGGTAATAATGACTTACTACAGCGGTTTTACTTTTTCTTTCAATCAAACATACTTGTCCAGGTCGCATGCACATGACACTTGCCACAGGATCAAACCGGCTAATGACAGGTAAGTCTGCATTGGATTTAATGTTATATTTTTCAAACAGTTCATCTTTTTCTTTGTCATTTAAAATGGTATGACGAGGAACATGTTCGTGTTTGAAAATATTAAATTGTAAACGTTCAATGTTGATGACGGAGACTAAAATACCTTGATCATTCCACAAATTTTCAAGCATGGCATGAATGGTATCGTTAGGTTCTGATTTATAAACAATGATTACATTATCGTCTTTGGTCAAAATGTCATCCATCAAAGGTTCTAAATATTCAGATAAACTATCTTTTGTATTTAATTTCGTATCTAATTTATAAATGACGTATACCTTATTCTTGGGTGAAGTAAGTAATAAATTCAATTGTTTGTTTTCAATCATGGCAACAACGTGAGCTAAACTAGAATTGGTATAGTCGGAAACGTCATATCCGCATTCATGTAAAATGTCAAGTAAATGTTGACGAGAATTGTAAATAGACATGGTAGAAATTTCGTCCGCCATTATATAATGGTACAGGATATAAATTAAAATCAATTTTAAATTTATGGAGGATTGTTTATTTTATTTAGAACAACGTATTCATGATTTGGAAAAACGATTGTTATATCATGAGCAAAAAGAATATAATAAATATTTAGTTGCAGGACAAAATCAAAAAGTATTAGAAACCATGTTTTTGATTGAACACGAACCTAAAAAAGAAATGAAACCTAAACGGTTATGGATGAGTTATCATAAATGAATTACAAAAAAAATGATTATAAAATTAGAGTCAATCTTCATACGATGCGTTATAGATTCATTACGTTGATGGCGATCCAAAATTCAGATGTTCCTGTATGTAAAACATGTAAATATTATCGTCCATATCAGTACTACAAATTTGATTCTGTCTCGTCGGATTGTACAGCCGTTGGAAAGATGAATATTGTTACTGGAAACATAGAATATTCATCTGCTAGTAAGTGTAGAATGTCTGAATGTGGAGTTCAAGGAAAATTGTATGAGCCAGAACCAGATGTAAACAAGGAAATTAAACACAATTTTATATATAACCTTCCGTTTAATTTAAATATACTTTCTTTGTTCATCGCTTTAGCTGGATTCGTATACAATATCATACATTAAAATGCATTTGGATCTTCACACTCAGACAATGCACCTTTTTTCTTCAATTGTTGAACGCGTTTCGTATTATTTTTTTGAAAACCGTGTTTTATTTTTTTATAAAATTCGGGTGGTTTTGTGTAACCAACACATTGTTGATTACAATGATTTTTTTTACACATATCATAAAATAGGTCTCTGTCTTCTTTTGTAAATTCTCGTGGAGGTTCCATGATAGGATTCTTCTTGTATAAATCTACTGTTTTTTGATGTATCTTGTCCATCTCTTTCATATAATCATTATTGCAAAATGATTCGCATTTACGCGTTGATTTCTTAACTTTTTTATTCAACCGATACGTCAATCGTTTATTTTTTTTATTCAAATAGGTCAGATGTTTATTTTTACGCGTTTTTTTACCACCGTGATGTGTCATATATTATATATTTAAAAAAATATAATTCTTCTAAATTAAGTATTATTTTAATGAAAAAAACAAAATTTTATAATTCATAATGATGTTTATTATTAAATAAAATTTGTATATTCCCCGTTTTTACATAAATATATATTTTTGTTATATCCATTTTTAATTTTTTCAATTGAGTCAAATAATTCTCCTTCCCAATTATATATATCATCAAGTACATCTTTTTGTAAAATGCGAATTATTAAATATCCATTATCATTTGCGCATTTTTCTTTATATTTATCATTTTTTAATTGTTCTTCTGGCGATGACCAATTTGATATTTGTCTAAAATGTTGGGCTCCATCTAATTCAATAATTATGTTATGTTCTGGAATACAAAAATCAAATGGAAGATGAAATATTCTTTTACACCAATCTTGTTTAAATTGTGATATAATTGTAGGAAGTTTACGTTTTATAATATTATATAATTTTTCTTCTGTTTTATGTTTACAAAATTTATTTTTATCCCATTTATATTCTGGAAAAACATCTACAATAAATTGTATTGGTGAATCGTTATAATGTTCTGCTAACAATCCTCCTCCATGATTGTTATGAATAATAGAATGTGAAATATTATAGTAATCGTCTAATTTAGTATACCCTAATGTTATTCCTAACCAATCCGCATATTTTTTACGATTTAATTTTTTTTTCCAATAATGATTAGATGTATGTTTAAACTTCCACTCTAACCATTCATATTCAGGATATAATGTATTTAAAAGTTGTATTGGTGATCCATTATATTCATTTATCATTGCTCCCCCATTATTATTATCTATTATGCGTTGGGTAATATTATACCATTGTTCTTTATCAGTATATCCTAATTTTTTAATTAACCAATCCATATATTTTTTTTGATTTTCTTTCTTTTTCCAATAATATCTAGATGTAAATTTAAATTCCCATTCTAACCAATCATATTCAGGATAAAGTGATGTTAATATATTTATATGAGAAGAACTATAATTTCCTAACAACCCACTACCATAATTATTTCGTATTATATCTACATCAATATTATACCAATCTTCTATTTTTTCATAGTTTAATTCATTAAACAACCAATCCATATATATTTTTTGATTTTCTTATTATCCCAAAAATGTTGTCTTGTTTTAATAAATTTCCATTCTAACCATTCATAATCAGGATATATTAACTTTACAACTGATAATACAAATAATATTGGCGAATCTTCATAAAATGACATTAACAATCCTCCGCCTTTATTATTTTTTATATGTTTATGCGTTATATTATACCAATCTTTTGCTTCAGTATATCCTAATATTTTACCTAATAATATAGCATATTTTTTATGATTATCTTTATTTTTCCATGAATTTTTTTTTATGTTACCATTTTTATTATATAACTCATTCATTGTTATAATAATAGTTTTATTTATATTATTCAATTTTATTACATTTTTATGATTAAAAATATTATATTATTTCGGTCACCTGTGTACTGATCTGAATTTTTTTGGTTTCTTCTTCAGGTTTTTTTGTCAATGATTCTCCGCCTTCTAAGATCTCCTTTTCTTCTTTTACAGGGGGTAGCACGGGTTCAGGAATAGAGATATGTTTTTTCTCAAACGGTGTTAATTGAACGACAATTTTTCGTGCACCCGATAATAATTTATTGTCAATGATACTATACTGCAACGAATTCAATCCATTGATTTTCCATTCAAGTGTATCCGATAACGCTTCTTCTACTTTATGCATTTCTGTTAACAAAGGATCTCTTTTTTCAAAAATATCGTTTTTGGTTTCTAATTCATACCCATGTTTAGATTCATTCGGTCTATAAATGGTTTTCTCTAACGAAGAGGACATGATTCGGTAACGAAGAGCATCATCTTCTCCACCCCATCCATAAAATGTATTGGGGAATCCATTGATTTCTTTGAACGCACGTTTTGAAACACGCAAGGCTCGTCCTAAAAAGTCACTTGATTTTGCATATTTATCTTTTTCAATCAACATACCTAAATGAACCATATCTTTTCCGTCATCTCCATAATATTTATCTTGGATGGATTCTTCATTGATGATGTCTACATCATGAAAGACAAAGGATGAAATTTCAGGAAGGTTGCGTGTGATGTAATCATAACCAATGTTCAAGAGAATACCGCGATTGAATTTTTCACCAGGTGTTTGTTCTACAATCAGAACGTTTCTATCTTTGTAATGAAGTAAAAAGGCATCTAGTTGTTCGGCACGATTTTGTTCACCTGTATCGCGATACGGTACAATAATCACGGAAGTATTGGTAGGAACAGGTTCGGTTTGTTTGTAGGATTTAAATGATAATTTTGAATGAGGTTTAAATTTTTGAACTTCTTTATAATCATTGTCTTTGGAATCTAAAGTGTTGGAAATGGAGTTGCACATGTCAGCAACATAATCATAGACGAAATCACGTGTGAATGTTTTATGATAAAAAGACATGGCATTTTCTTGAATTTTTTTGCAAATGTCATCGTTGGCTAAACACCATTCAATGGTATCTCTTAAATCACTCAAGTCATGTTTTACTGTAATGCAGTGACAATCTTCAATGCCTTGAGCCCCATAAGGCAAGGTTTTCAACATGGGTTCAAACCATAATTTATACGTAGATTCAACATTCAAGATACAAAATCCAAGACCGAATAAAGGTCCTAAACGGTAAGCCGATGAGTTGCCTTCTACGTTAATGATAAATTTGTATTGGCATTGTTCTTTCATGGGCATTTCAAATGCGGTTGCTTTTTTATTTTCTTCCACATACGATTTATAGTCAACGCTTAATTTTCCATCTACTTGACTTGCTTTAACACGTTTGGTATATCGGGTAATGTGTGCATCCAAATGAAGAATGGTTCCAGTCAATGAATCTAATTTCATACGAGGATTTGTTTCAATGTCATTTCCACATCCAGTTCCTTGACCTCTCCACATAAATTCAGCTTTGCGTGTTTCCCACGCCGGTAAATGTTCACGTGAAGTATGTTTATTGTCATATAGAACGGTTGTTTTTTTACTATGATAATTGTAGGTTGAATTGGCGAAAAAGGTATCGTTGGCAATCGCATGCCAATCATCACCTGTGGGAAAGGGAATGTCTGCATGTTGTAAACTGGTCGTTTGTGATACCACGGGAATAAAGGGTTTATTTAAAAAAGTATCGTCTAATTTTTTATCACCGTAAATGGAAGAAAAGGTTTCTTTCCAATCTTTTCGTAAATGGGGAAAATCTTTACGATTCATGAAAAAGATACAATCATGAATTTTACGATGATTACATGTTTGAACTAACATGTCATACATTTGGGAAAGATAGGCTTCTGTGGGGACAGCAGGATTTTCTTTTTCAATACGAAGTAAACAATTGGTAGCATGCCAAGTAGATGGATCGGTAGACACGTCTTTGAATCGTTGTTTATCTTTTTTCAATTCATCAAAAAGAGCATCTAATTGTTCTTTGGGTATTTGGTCAGAAAAATCATTTTTATAGGCGACATTATAGAATGGATTAAAATTAAATAATTTGTTGTTTTTGATACGAACAAAAATACCGGTTTTCATTTTATTCCAGAAATAATCCATGGTTCTTTCAACGCTCGTTCCATCCGTACGATAAATGTCAAGTTTAAATTTATCTTTATTAAACATGGGTTCGTAACGATGCGGGGAAATGGTTCGTGAAATGTATTTGAGAAGATGGTATTGTTCTTCATTTTCTAAAAAGGGGAATAGAGTAGGTGCCATTTGTTTGTGTTTGAACGAAGGTGGTAATCCCGAATTGATTTTGGATACGTACAATTTATTTCGCATGAATGAATCCACCGCAGAAGATAAACGCTGAAAGATGGAAGGAACCAAAGATTCAATGGATGAAGTATTCATGCTTTCCATATGATCTAATGAATCTGACGTGATGATTCTCATGTAAACATTCATGATGGCCAATTCTTGCATCAACAGTTTAAAACAGTAAGGAACATTTAAGGTACTGAATGATTTGTTATACGTAGGAATGGTGGTTAATTGGTTCCCATCAAATTGGACTCCATCAATGGTAGGACTAATTTTAAGATTGGTGTGTTCATTGTAAATGGCCATAAGACCAGAAGAATTGTCCACGCAAATTTTATAAGGTTTTCGTGAATTATGAATGACCATGGTTCCATCACCGCGTGTCATCATGGATTCTTTCACAAATCCAGCCATTCCATTGGCAATGAGACCATCACGTTCCATTTCACCAATACGTAAACCTCCTTCTTTATCACGACCTTGTAAAGGTTGTCTTGTTAAGGCGGCATTCGGACCACGAGGACGATAGTTAATTTTATCAGAAACCATGTGTTTTAATCGCATGTAGTAGGTAGGTCCAAAAAAGATATTGCTTTCAATTTGTTCACCGTTGATACCATTGTGTAATAATTCAGTGCCTGAACTATGATATCCCATTTCTTTCAAAACAGTTTTATAATTGGAGGCATCTTGGGTATTGAAAGCGGTACAGTCACCCAATCCTCCATTCATCAAATGAACTTTTCCAAGAAGCGATTCAAGTAATTGTCCAAGTGTCATACGTGAAGGAAGAGCATGTGGATTGATGATTAAATCGGGACGAAGACCTTCGGATGTAAAGGGCATATCTACTTCATGGATGATAAGACCGCACGTTCCTTTTTGTCCGGCACGGGATGCAAATTTGTCACCAATTTCAGGAATACGTTCGGTACAAATACGAACTTTGGCAACACGTTTACCTTGTTTATTTTCACTGATGAATGTTTTATCAATACGACCGACTTGATCGCGTTTGGGGTAAATATTTTTGATTTTACCGGATTGAATCATTTGCATTAAAATGGTATCTTCATTGACCATGGTATTTTCTTTGACCAATCCATTGTCATCGGTATTGCTACCTTTCTCAAAAATTAACATTTTATCAGGATCATCATTGTAGGTTTCCTCTTCTTCGTAGGTTTTAAAATAACTCGTGTTGAAAATACCGCGATCTAGGGCACCACGGTTGATTAAAATGGCATCTTCTGTATTGTAGCCAGTGTAGCACATGATGGCAACCATGGCATTGATGCCGTAAGGCAATGACTTGAATGGTTCAAAAAGACTGGATTGAATCAAGGGTTGTTGGCCATAATTGAGAACCACGCCCATTTTATCCATTCTATTTTGATGATTGGTATTGTACATAGAGGCGGATTGTCTAGATTGACTGCATGAAAAGCAATTTCGTGGTAAAGGGTTATGTTCTGGAAAAATAATTTGATTTCCCATGAACCCTAATATGCTGGATCCATGCATCTCAACATGGGTATACTGTTGATTTTCTTGTTTTGTAAAATCAAGGGTGAAATCAAATGCAACCAAACTTGTATTTAACTCATCTGCATCTACATATTCTATTTTACATGGCTTCCCCTCTGTACCCGTAGTTAGTTCCGTCCATGATAAATGAGAATCGGAGGGTTGATAGGATACACGATGATCTTCAATATAAAATAAGGGACGTTGTAATCTACCCGCATCGGTATAAATATAAACGGCGTTTTCTTGAATGTTCCAACTAATGCTGGTAGAAGAGGGTATTTTTCCACGACGTCTTCGCATACGCAATAAATCCACAATTTCTTTGGGATTGTACACCCCTCCACACCAATATCCATTGATGATTAATTTTACCATTAAACTTAACTCTTTTGGTGTTGTATTTTCTAACGATGTAATGGAAATGTGTAATTCTTTTAATGTATCAAAAATAACCTCTTGAGAAAATCCATCGGTAATTCGTGTACAAATGGCCAAATGTTTATGTAATCCTATTTCACTGCCATCCGGAGAATCTACAGGATCAAACACGCCCCATTGGGTCGCATGCAATAAATGGGGGGCTACAATTTTAGCACTGGAATCCATTTGCAATACACATTTACGTAAATGTGACATCATGGAATTGTAACTTAACCGATTTAATTGTTGGGACACGCCAACTTTTTTCGTATAACTGGTAGCACCCCAATCACCTTTGAATGCTTTAAAAATACCATGTTCCATGACTCGTTCTTCAAAAAATGTTTCATAGTTATGAAATAAGTATTGAAATCCTTCATCCGTTTCATATAATTTTTTATTGCTGTTGTATAATTTATCAATGGATTTCTGAACATATTTTAATTGTTTGATGTAATAATCGCGAAATAAATGAGATAACAAATCACCACTTGAATGCATTCGTTTAAACCGAAACGAATCGCGATCTGTTTTACTTTCTACGTTGGTTCCTACTAACAATAATTTTTTAACCATGTGTCCAATAAAATAAGCCTTGTCTATCAAATTTGTTTCACCAATGTGTGGAAGTGTAAGTTCAGATAAGATATACAAGACATGTTCTATCGTTTGATATTTAGCAAAGGTTGAAATGTATTTGAGTGCCATCATTTGTGTATACACATTACCAGCATCATAGATGCTTTCACGAAAATGTGGCATTAAAACTTCATCGGAATGCAATAAACAAACGTCAATGATTTGTTTATCCGATAAGATACCTAAGGCTCGCATCACAATGAATAAGGGTATAGGCATACGCACGTTAGGTAAATCTACCACAATTTCATGTAAAGAAAATCCGTCCTTATTCAATAAATCATATTCATCTGATTTGGTTGCGAGTTGAACTGCCGTGACACGAGATAATTTAGATTCATCTTCCGATTCAGATTTTATTTCAGCACGATAATAATATTTATCGCTGTAATTTTTCACCACACAAATAGAATTTTTAGATCGTTCTTCTTGACAAATGAGTACTTTTTCACTTCCATCAATGATGAAATATCCGCCAGGATCACGTGAACATTCACCCATGTTAAACATGACTTCTGATGGCATGTTGTTCAAATAGCACAAGTTAGATTGTAACATGATAGGAAAATTACCTAAAAATACATAGTCTTTTGTTTCATAATCAAGCGATGGATCTTCCTTATCATCTAAAATAAAGGTAAATAAAATTTTAGCATGTAAACTAAAGGCATAGGTTAAATTACGAAGTCGTGCATCGTTGGGATACAAGACTTTTCGTTCTTCTTTTTCCATAAAAAAAGGTTGTCCCTTTAAAAATAAATTACCTTTTTTTCCACCAATGTACATGTGGCATACTTGTTTAAACACGTCTCCTTCTTTATTTTTTAAAATGATGCGAGGGTTTTGTTTATGAATGATGTGAGGAATGTTATCTATGAATTGGTTGTAGGAAGATATATGATGATTGACTAAACTATGAGGTTCTTGTAAAAATTTGTGTATACATTCCATAATACTTGTATATACAAATTTTTTTAACTATATTTATATATCGTTTATAAAACATGTGCCTAATTTATTTTTGTAAGGAAGAATAACTATAAGATCCACCAGTTTGACTAAAAGCTACATGTTTATCAAAATCCATGATGGAATTTGCATTTTTTTGTAAATATTCACGATAATCCCAATTGGTTTTTATGTTTTCTTTTTTTCTTATTTGATCATTCAATACAGCAGAAGGTTGCCAATTTGCATAATTTCTACCATCTGACATGAGAGCAGGATAATTAAAATGGATATTATTCATACATACCTTTTATATTTTATTTTTAAGGTAGTCAACCATTTCTTTTTTGGTTTTTAGTTTAGGGCCATTTAATTCAGAAATTTTTTCCTTGAGTTCTTTTACAGTTAATGATTCATAGGAGGTGTCTACCACAATTTGTTTAACGGGCGAAGTTACATCATCATCCGATACAATTACTTTAATCGGATTGACAATCACATCATCGTCCACTCGGGTTACATTGACTAAGTTTGGAATTTCAAATTCTATGTCAATTTTAGATTCTGACTCGGCAGACTCAATAGATGCAACCGACTCAGATTCATCAGACTCGGACTCATCCTCCTCATCAGACTCCGCTTCATCAGCCTCATCCGCCTCCACCTCAGAATGAGAATTCATGGTAATTCCGGCCATGGTAGAAATGGTTTCTGTCAATAAATTAAGTCGCGATTCCAGGATGGATAATTTTTGCTTTACAAATAAAAACATGCCTCCAAAAAGTAAAACTAATATGGCTAAACACATAAATGTCATATAATTGCATTATATATATATAAATTAATTTATCCGCATAATTTTGCATTCTTAATGATGGATTCTGGAAAATGTAATTGTTCTAGTACTTTAACTCCTCCTTTAGCGTAAGAGATACCATCTGCCAATATATATAAATATTTTAATTCATTTCCTTCGTCTACTTTCATATGTTTCATACGTATGATGGACGATAAAGATTCACAAATGTCAATGAAATGTGTAGTTAACAAAAACGTAAAATTGGGTTGACTGGATAAAAATGTTAATAGGGCTTTTGCACTTGAACATGCTTCTTTGGGATTCGTTCCTGAAAATAATTCATCAAAAATACAAAAAATTCTTTTTCCTGTATTGACTTCATCTATAATTTCTTTGCATCGTCGTGCTTCTGCTTGAAATAAACTATCGCGGTTGGATGTATCTGGAATGTTAAGGTAGGAAAAGAACTTTTCATAAGGACATATGACCGCTTTTTTATAAAATCCACATCCTATTTGTTGTGATAAAAGAAGATTGATCATGGTACTTTTGATTAACGTTGTTTTTCCTGAAGCATTGGGACCTGTAATAATTGTGTTCATGACAGAATAATTATTTTTAACTGGATGTTTCGTAGGAAAATAGGATTTATGTAATGTAGTCACTTTGCCAAATGTACAGGGCGATAACTTTTTTTGTTTAAGCCCTGATATATTTTGAATGAATCCATGAAATTTTATGGTATATTCTATTGTTTTTTTCATGGTTTCATTGCTGTATAGTTCATAAAAAAGAGCACGCATCGTTCCACACTGTTTGATAGAAAATGAAAGAGACGAGGAACGCTGTATAAAATCTTCTAATACGTGTTGATGCGATGGAATGGTATTCATAAATAAGGTATATGTAGATAAGGGTTGTAATGAAGTTTGTACGGATTTCATAAGTTGTACGGTTTTTGTCATGAATTCTTTCGTGGTTATTAAAACTGTGTGTATATAATTAATATTTTTATAAAAAGTGATGAAATTGTAGACATTGGCATATAGTTGAAATATGAAAAAGGCGGCACTTCCTACTAGTCCAATACGCTGTTTAGCATCAGATTCAGCAAATTTAAAAAATAATCCACATAAAGAATGATTACGAATGATGGATTTAAAAATGGTCATGTAGGATTCCCAAGAAATAGTATCACCTTTCAATTTGATATAAATAAATGGAAGTAAAATAATTAAGACAGGAGAAATTAAAAAAAGTACAGGGGATGTTAAAAAATATAAACTAATCAATTGTAATATAATAGGCGATGTATTCAAATGCTTGAACCATTTAGATTCAATGTAATGGAATGAAATGTCAAATTCTTTATTATCGTGCATTTCTTTCCAGTATTGCATGAATAATTTTGTTTTTACTTGATCAAATGATTGTTTATATACGGAAGCAGATTCTTTTAAAAAACGTGTATTGGTTGTGTAATATTTCATCCATTCTTTAGCGAGTTCTTTAGATTCGGGTGTTTTGGGACAAAATACAAGATCGCAAATAGGTTTATTATCCGATTTAACCAGTTCTAAATCATCAATGACATGTTGTTGTACCAATTCATGATCAATGCATTGAATGGGTAACTTAAATTCCATAGTTGTAAATGATATAAAATTAACCTCAATACAACATAAAAAATAAAGTAGAGTTTCATTTCCTAAAGCTTTGAATCTTACAGAACACGCGTATCCATACATTCACATGATTTGATAACGGACATAAACCATTTACAATGTTCACGAAAAGATTCTTGTTCTTTTTGTGAACAAATCATAATAAATTGTTCTGCATCTACTAGTTCTTGATGGTATTCTTTTTTTGTACGTAAATCATAATAAGGTAAATATTTCTTAAGACCTAATTGTCTCAACCATTCATAATACGTTAAATATTTTTTACCTAGTTGTATCAACGATTCATACGTTATATTTAGTTTCAAATATTTACCTTGTAAATATTTGACGTGTGATTCCATGATGCATGAATAAAAATATAAATAAATATCAATTTTTTTAAATGGTCAACGATGCTTTCACATCATTTCCTTTTAAGAAATTCAATTGTACTTTGTATTGATTAAAAAAGTTACTGAACGGGTTCCCACCAGGACCACTTTTGTATACATTCCATGCTTGTTGAGGACTCATGGCATCATTCCAGTAATTAAACCTGGCTGTATATCCAGAAAATCCGCCTTGAGGTGTTAAATAAAGGGATGCATTAGGATCCGTAGTAGGTATGCTTGGAAGCACACATGTTTTTACTAATTTACCATTTACATATCCATCTAATGATTTATTATTCAAGGATACAATCAAATTGGTCCATTTTTGTAAAGGAATATTTGGAATGACACATTCAAACGGTTCATTTTCTAACGTTACAGTAATTACTGCATTATTATCAATCGGTGTAAGCGACAATGCAGGCATAAAGGTAGAACCAACAGCACCACGTATAAAAATAATTTTTTCAGTTCCATATTGATACGACCAATCATCAATGTAAATCCATATACTGTAACTATAATTTACACTTGCACCAGGAGGGAGTGAATCCGGTGAAATGGTTAATTGAGTTTGTGCTGACGCATAATTGCTTAATGTTTTTGTTCCATTGAACATCCATGATAAAATATACACCACAATTAAAAATACAACAATGATCAATAATACTTTTAACATATATTATAGTAGAATATAACTTTTTAAACGGACTGAATAAGAACCATTTTTTTAACTAAAGTAGAATATTCTATTTGTCGTTGATAGGAGTTCAATGAATAAATATAATTGTAATAATGAATCAATAATGGTTTTAAGGATAAAATATCATTTTGTACATTAAAAATTCTAATGTTCGTTTCATCTAATTGCCATAAAGAAACATCAAAAATCATTTCTAAAATTGCATGTTTCGTCGTAATAGAGTTTAATTCATTTAATTTTTTTTTAATACTATAATGCCTTAATAATCCTTCATGATTTAATAAAAACTGTTGAATATCAAATTTTACTTCCATAAAATGAATAAATAAGAGGGGGACATGTTTTAATTTTAAATATAAAAGATAAAGCATATTCGGTGAGAATGTGATGCCTGTATACGGATTTTTAATCATCAATGGATTGGCAATTAAATTTTCATCTGAATTTAACAATGAACTTTGAATGATGTTATAAAAATCACTGTAAAGAAATGTATATTTATTATGATTGTGTATGATAAAAAAATAATCAGAGGGTTTATATTCAGTAAATGGATTTCCGGATAAATCATTTAAATTGCAAGATTTTCGTTGACGAAAAATGTAGCTAACCACACATTTTTTTATTTTATGAATGGAGGATGTATAAGAAACATATTTATCAATAAAAAAACGTTTTACGATAGGTAATAAAAAAACATTTTGATTGATGTCATCTATGAATGTTTTGGAAAAATGAATCAATGAATGAAATAATGGTTCTGAATAATAAATATGATGTGTGTCACACATATTTTTATATTCTATTAAGGATTCATTTATAAATAAACTATTTTTCATACTTAGTATACATACACAATTTTTATATTGTAATCGTATAATCGGTATCTTCCCCTACAGATGTATTCGCAATGTTTCCTAAATTGTTATGAATTTGAATAGAATCACATTTACTCAATAATAATTCTTGATCTACACGATGTTGTTCTGCTTTCACTACATCTCGTCCACTCATTTCATTCAAATCTAACAGAACATTAAATGCACTTGTACCATAGTATCCTTCTTGTCCACACATGATATTCGCTGATACACCACGCATGTTATCCACTTCACCATGACGCGCCGCTTGCAAAAACATCTCGGGTGTTTCTTCAAACGACGCCTTTGCAATAGGTCCAATGTCATCTTTATTCACACCATGCCTAAAGATAGACGTCATGGGTGTTGTACATGTCATGCGATCACACAACAATGTTTTATGATGATCATTGATGTAAGCACCATCAAATTCAACCACTTCAGTCAACTCATTATAAATGCATGTTCGTGCGGCTTCAATACCTAATACACTACATACTTCTTTAATGTCATTGCTGATGGTTTTGTAAGGATTGATATAATTTAGACCTAACACACTCAATAAATTCGTTCCTACCGTATCCAAGACCCAGATCGCTTCTTGTTCGTAATTTCCATTGACCCAGGAAATGTTATTTTTAATGGTACGCAGATTTACACTTTTAATGTTTTTAACACCACGAATGACCACATTCATTAATTTAGTTTGAACTTCCTTCAACTTATAAATGTAATCACAATCATAAAATACCGTTTTATTTTTACCCTTTTCTTCATCGTTAATTTCAATTCTTAAGATCAATGAATCGGCGTTATAATCTGAATACAAACAATTCATATTTCCGAATGAACTTAATTTGATGGCAAAGTTAATGTCATCCATGGAGATTTTACGTTCAAGTAATTCTTCCTTGTTGAGTTCAATACGAATGACCCATGGTTTTTGTACTTCCTTTTCCATTTTCAAACAATCTTTCAACAAATCATGCAACTCTTTTGTATCACGAATGAATTTTCCATCTTCAGTAAATTCAGTTTGATTTGGATCAAAGATAATGTCTACTTTTAATGAAACGTCAGATAATTTTGTATATTCAATTAAATTTTTGTAGTACAAGGCCTTTTCTTTATCGGCTTGATCTACTTGTTTTAAATACATGGTAACGGAAGGATTCTTAGGCGATTGAGTCAATGATAAAATTTCTTCAATACGAGGTACACCACGTGTCACGTTAGATTTTGAAGCTACACCAGCAAAATGAAAGGTATTCAATGTCATTTGTGTAGTAGGTTCACCAATGGATTGTGCAGCAATAATTCCGACCGATTCACCAGGTGAAATGATGCATCGTTTGTAATGAACCACAATTTGTTCAAGTAACATGATAAGAGCTTCACGTGTAAAATGACGCATCAACAATAATTCTCTGGGAGATAATGAATAATAGTACATGATTTTAAACATCATGGTAGGTTTATAAGGACCAAGACTTTCCAGTTTAGCATAATACACATCCAATAGATCCAATACTTCAAAGGGTGTAATGTCTATAATGACTTGATTGGACAATGAAAATTGATGATAGATATGGTTGATTAAATACGGTATGCCTACAGGTACATAAACCTTGTAATCGTTTTTGAAATCAAATACATTTTGAATCAATAAATCTCTTGCTTTGATCATGAAATCAATCCATTGTTTACTTTTAGCATTGTATTCTGTATTTTGTTCGTCTACACTTTTTTTATCCTTTTTGGACATGACAAGCAATTCATGCGGAACATAATAATGATTGTAAATTTGTTCTACTTTCATTTCACACAAGGGAATATGAAATGATTCTACTTTGCATGGATCAATGTTATCTTCGCCATACGTAAACTGAATGATCTTGTATTTGTTATTTCGTACCGTACCATCATATTCGGCTTTGCAATCTTCCATGGCTTTTACAATACGACGCTGAATATAACCTGTCGTAGATGTTTTTACCGCAGTATCAATAAGACCAATACGACCACCTTGAGCATGAAAGAACAGCTCATGCGGAGATAATCCATCAATGAAGGTAGATTCCACGAATCCACGAGCAGAAGGTGAATCGTCAAATTTTGAAAAGTGAGGTAAGGTTCTATGATCAAATCCATAAGGAATTCGTTTTCCTTCTACGTTTTGTTGTCCCAAACAAGAAAGAACCATCTGGGACATGTTAATGTCCGAACCCTTGGATCCAGCACGAACCATGATGTCAAATCGGTTATCTTTGGACAATTCCTTTTTACCAATTTTACTCGCATCACTATTGGCTTCACTCAACAGAGCATTCACTTTAGATTCAAATACTTCTGTTGTAGATTTACCCGTAGTGTTAACGAATGTACCCATGTACGTTTGTGCAATCAAATCATCAATCGCCATTTTTTTAGCAGAAATACATTCTTTGATTTTATCTTTGGTTTCTTCCGATATGATAAGATCACTGATACCAACACTAAAGGAACATCGTGTCATGTATTCATTCACAATAAACTGTAAATTATCAATGAAATCCGCCGATGCAAAGTTACCATAATCATTATAAATTCGTTGAATTAATCCTTTTGAGGTTGAACTAAGTACACCTTTATCAATTTGGCCACGCATCCATTGACCATTCATGATTTCAATGACATGATTGGATGTTTTAGAATTATCAGAATCACCAAACATTTTATTTTTTTGATAACTACTCATCGGTGGTAAGATTTGCGACAAGACATCAAAATTGGTAATCTTTTTTTGTTTGAATATGGCAGGATCAATTCGTTTTAAATTTACCATGATGTTCATGGCAGTCAAGGGATCAAATGTAATTCCCTCTCGTGTAATCAAAAACGAGGAGAGTAAAGAATCTTGAAAAATACCAATGATGGATTGATTGGAGGCAGGACTGATGATTTGATACGGCACAGCTGCCAAATGTTTCAATTCTGTTTCTGCTTCTAACGATTGAGGCATATGTAAATTCATTTCATCACCATCAAAATCTGCATTGTATGGTTTGGTACATCCTACATTCATGCGAAATGTATTTCCATTCATCAATACACGAGCTACGTGACCCATCATACTCATTCTGTGTAGTGTGGGTTGACGATTGAATAGAATCACATCTCCATCCAACATATGCCGATGAACAATATCACCAATGTTAAGTTGAATGGATTCACGGTCTGCATATTTCAAGGAAACGTGAACGCTTTTACCATTGATCACCTTTTCCAGTAATTTAGCTCCTGGATAAGTAGGTCCATTTCTAACAAGGGTCGTAAGATAATGAATGTTTTTAGCATTGACACATACAGGCTTTGTTATATTTTGTGCAATTTTTAAAGGAATCCCTAATTCACGAATGGATAAATTAGGATCGGGTGTAATGACGGAACGTGCACTAAAATCAACACGTTTTCCCATTAAATTACCACGAACGCGTCCTGTTTTTCCAACCAATCGTTCCTTGATGGATTTGAAAGGCCTACCTGTTCTTTGAGCAGCAGGTTCAGCATGTGGAATTTTATTATCTACCATGGTAGCTACCCAATATTGCAACAAGGTATGATAATCATCTAAGGTAGATATGGCTAAAGAATCCTTTTTTTCAAGTTTTTCTTGTAATGTTTTATTTGCCTTAATGATTTGTGCCAAAATATGGGTAATGTCATCTTCGCTTTTTTGGGTAGCATCAAATTTTACAGAGGGACGAACGGCTGGAGGAGGAACTGCCAAGACTTGACAAATCATCCATTCTGGTCGTGAAAATTTAGGATCAAATCCCATAAAGGTAATGTCTTCATCGGAAATACGACTAAATATTTTAATGAACATTTCTGGTGCAATTTTAAGAGATGCTGGAGGAGTTTTCCATTCGGCAACAATCGTAGATATTCCTTCATGATTGTATTTAGAAGGTTGGCGACATCCGCATCCCATTTCGCTAGATTCACCACAACATGATATTTTATTGCACAATGCATAGACTTGTTTCCATCGTTTATCATTGGATAAGGAAAGTAGAGATTTGTACTTTGTTTTGTTAATCAATAATTTACTGCATTTAATGCAAATGCACCGAATGATGTATAAAATCATGTCTAGATACTGAATATAAAACACAGGTCTTGCTAATTCAATATGTCCAAAATATCCTGGACATTCTATGTTATCAAGACCATCAGTAGGGCAAACCATACCAGGATCTAAAATACCCATTCGCGGATCATACAATCCTCCTATAACTGGTTTATTATTGACAAACGCTTCACGATTCGGGGTTTTAATTTCAGCTACAGAGCTTTTTCGTATTTGTTCAGGAGACATAATAGAAAATTGGATTCCTAGAATGGTGGAATCGGATGATGCCATCATATATAATATATAGTGTTTAATATTCAAATCAATTTAATAAATTATAAAAAATCCACACTCCTTTAATTTCAATTCAAGTATCATAGCAATTTTGTTAAATACAAATAAAATATGGACAATCATCATAAGGGACAACAAAGACGCTGTTGTAGTCATCATGGCACATAGCAAAGTCAAGTTCAAATTCCATAATTATAATATATATAAAAATTGATTTGTAAATATATTGGTTAATAGTATAGAGGAATGTCTAAGTATAATCTTAGGTCGCAAAAAGTAGACAAGGCTGAATTTCAAAAAATCTTAACTGAATTATTTCCATCTAAACATGCTACGTACAAACTTAAAAAATTGTCTAAACCGGATTCAGATTCGGATGATTCAGAGGATTCAGATTATGAAGAGGAAAGCGAATCTGATGAGACAGAAGAGGTGTCTGAGTTAGATGAATCGGATTATGAAACAGAATCCGACATTTCAGATAAAGAAATGCAAATTAACATTACGTTTAAAGTAGAATCGGATGATTCTTCGGTGTCAGATTCAGACTATGATGCAGAAAAAAATAAAGAATTTATGGATAAAATTCAAACGATGGGAAATGAATTGGCACAAACCTACAAGGATACACCAATGTTTCAAGAATTTTTAAATAAACATAATGAATTATTGGAAAAACATGATAAAAAAAAGGGTCGTTTAGATAAAAAAACAAGAAGCGAAAATAAAAAACAATTTGGCGATCTTATTACCATTAAACCCAGTAATGAAACTAAATATTTTGAATCCTTGTCTACTGAAAAACAAACGGAATTGATTGATAAATTAAAAGTAGTACGTGAATTGGACAATCATACAAAACCACTTAGCATTTGTATTTTGGATTCGGACATTCCAGATGAATATAAAGTCATTGCTCTACAAAAACTAAAGGTGCGAGGATCTGAATCCGATGAAGGAAAAAACAGAGCATGGCTAAATGAATTTGTTAAAATACCGTTTAATGTGTATAGTAATCTTCCAGTGACCATATCAAGTGGATCCGATGCATGTCGTGATTTTATGATGAATGCACGAACAATCTTAGATGAGTGTACGTATGGATTGAACGACGCAAAGTTACAAATCATGCAATATTTGGGTCAACTTATTTCAAATCCAGAAGGTACTGGAACGGCCATTGCATTGGAAGGTCCTATGGGAACGGGTAAAACAACCCTGATTACAAAAGGAATTAGTAAAATTTTGAATCGTCCTTTTGAAATATTTGCGTTAGGTGGTGCGACCGACAGTAGTAATTTTAAGGGTCATATGATTACGTATGAAGGAAGTGTATGTGGTAATATAGCAAAGACGTTGATGAAGCTAAAGGTCATGAATCCGATCTTTTACTTTGATGAATTGGATAAGGTAAGTGATACACCCAAAGGTGAAGAAATCATTGGGTTGCTTACCCATTTAATTGACAGTTCACAAAACTCCATGTTTCAAGATGATTATTTTCCAGGCATTTATTTAGATTTAAGTCGTGCTCTATTCATCTTTAGTTACAATGATCGGTCTAAAGTCAATGCAGTGTTGCGTGACCGAATGGCAGTGATACGAACGGATGGATACACGCCTCTACAAAAAATCACCATTGTCAAAACGTATTTGGAACCGAGCATTTGTAAAAATGTTCGTTTGAATCTGGGTGATATTAACATCCCCGAATCCACGATTCAGTATATCATTGAAAACTATACCGATGAGGAAAAAGGTGTTCGTAATCTAAAACGATGTGTTGAAACCATTTACTCCAAATTAAATTTGATACGACTTATTCCCAATGAAAAATTGTTTGATCTAGACATGACTACGTTATCCTTTCCAGTTCATGTCACCGTGGATATGGTGAAAAAACTAATCAAAGCAACCGCAGAACCTAAACCACCCCATATGATGTACATGTAATATATTGTGTTAACGTTTATATTTTTTGGTACGTTTTCCACCACGTACACGATAATAATTTACTTCTCCTCCTAAATCATTCACCATTTGTTCTATGTTAGATACATACTCATCTACAGATAATCCTAAATTAGTTGTGATACGTTTTTCATAATAAGGTGTAAATTTGGTTGGAAGATAAACACATTTTAAAATGTCTTTTAATTTTATATCTGGACAATAAAATCCTATTTCAGCACCTCCATCACAACTATCCTCTATACGTTCTACTTCATCATATAGTTCAAATATTTTTTTTAAAATATCGTCTTGTCTATCTAAATAACATTCTTTCCCAACACCGTCTGCATATGTTTTTTTAAATTCTTCAGAATAAAACGTGTGAAAACAATTGCAATTGCCTCTTTTTATACCTGTTCCTGGTCCAAATAAATTTGATGTATTTATAAAGTACGAAGGATAGCGTGTTGTTGTTTTTTCAAAATCAAGATAAAGTGAAAAGTCATTCATACTTTTTGTTAAGTGTTTTACTTTCATAGGAGTCATGTAGATCATACGCGAGTCTTCTCCCGATGTTCCAGATAAATGCAATTTATCAGCAGATAATAAATGTTGACTTTCAATAATTTTATATAATGAAATGGCATCTGTACTATGTTTTAAAATAATTTCTTCATGTAGCATATCTAAAACCATATGAACAACTTCTTCGGTAGATGTTTTAGTTTCCTTAGCATACTTTTCTATGAATGAAAATCTTTCTGATACTGGTTTACGTACTAGTTGTTGAATAAATTCTTCTATGGTTAGTTTATGAATATAACGAGTATCATCTTTTTTAAAATGATACATATAATAATTTAAATATATTTTTTTTCATGACAATATGCGAGGATATCTTGTCATGATTGGATATTCTATAACTTGTATTGTATTATCGTATTATTCGTTAAAAGGAACCCCATTTGATTTACCACCATTACAGTAATTGATTCAGTAATACATTTCCTGAAAACGAACACAATTTAAAATTCAAATGTTGATGATTTACTTGAATGTAGACAAACCCAGAATTTTCTCTTAACGGTGTAAATCCCATGATATTTCTTGTAGGATTACTATAAGATCCATTTCCAGATAATACATAATGTGTGCCTTCATGATATTTATGACAAAGAATATGATCATGACCCGATAAATATAAATGAACCCTATATTTTTTAAATAATGGAATTAAAAGTTTTTTTAATTCTGGTGTACCTCCATGTCCTCCATTTGAAAATATGGGATAATGTCCAAATACAATTTTCCAAGTAGATGTACTTTTTTGAAGAACATGTTCTAACCACTTGATTTGATGAAGTGGATTGACATATAAATGAGGAATGAACGACGTTGATGTTTGAGGAGCTAATTCAACCGTATCTAATGCAATCAAATGAACATCTTTGTACATACGATCATAAAAACAATGTGGCATAATCCAATTTGGATTGGAATACGTCAATTGAGCATATGGATTGATATGATAATCATGATTTCCCAAAACAGCAAACGTTTGATGTTTTCCAAAATAATTTTCATACACGGTTTCCCATAATGGATCCTTATCATTTTTTATACCATTTGGATAAAAATTATCTCCTAAGGTAAGTAATGCGTATGGTTTTATTTGATTCACAATATAGGCCATTTTACCTTTTAATTCTGTATTTTCTCCCCAATCACCAAATGAAATAAAGTCCATAATAGTATATATTTTATTATATTACAACAAATACCGGATTATGAAAAATATTAGCTGGAGTAAAACCTCCAGCAGGAGTTGCTGCATGTAGAGAATATAAACAAATTTGATTTCCTGGACCCATAAACCGATTTCCAATTACTGTAAAAATTAAATTTATTCTACTAATTAATAAATTTGCGTTATATGTATCACCACCATTAATATTAAATACTTCATCTGCAATTTCAGTTGCATCAAAATTATTAATTTCGGCTTGAAATGCACCATTTACAGGATTTTGATTGATTTCAATCCGGTGATTTAAAACATGTTTTAATTGGTCATACATATCATTACTATTTCCTAATCCAATAAATGGAGATAAAAGAACATTTACATTACAAAATCCCGTAGCAATAGCTTCTTTCAATATCAGAAAAAAAAGAGCACTTCCAGTTCTACCATATCCGGCATAACAATGAAGTAAACTGCGATTATCATCACCTATAAAATTTATTGCATCCAAATCATTCCAAAAATTTATAGTTCCTTGGGTCATATCACGACAAAACAAATCTGTAAACACATAAGATGGATTTAATCTATGATCTCGTTTTAATAATTTTAACATGTTCCATGTATCATTTTCCATGGTAGGATAAGTAGCATCATAAGTTTGTAAATGATTGCCTCCAGGATTTAAACCACATGCCTGAAATGATATAATTCTTCTTATTTCATGACGGTACATATAAAATGCTAATGTGTTAAAACAACGAGTTTCATCATCTACATTAACATAAGGTAATGAAGATCCAAATACTTGTATACTATTAGCACCATTATTTGGAATTATATTTACCAATGTATTAAATGTATCAGGACCAGGCCCGTTTCTCCATGATGGAGATATGATTAAAGTATCTTCTGGAATAACTACACCACCTTTTTGATTTTTTTTACGTGTACGTTTTTTTAGTTTTCCTCCTTTTTGAGGTTTTGTTTTAAAAGGGTCTTTACGAACAGGATTCGCTTTTAACATGTCTAAAAAATCTTTTGTAAAGGGTGATGTAGGATTTTCTTTAAATTTGTCTGTTACTAAATTGTCTACCATTTTCATTTTAAATTTGTTTTCTGTTCCTGGTATACAAGTTATTCCAAATGGATTTTTTACATACTTAACTTGACAATAACTTTCCCATAAATCTTCTAAACTTACTGTTTTTGTTTTCATGAATGCATCTAAATCTTTTCCGCTCATGTTTTTTTTCAATTGATCTACTGTTACATCAGGATTTTTTTTTTCATAGGATAAATTAAGATACATATAATGATAAAATATTTATTTTTAATATGATTAAAAAAATATGGTCGTAAAAAATAATATTTTAGGAATATTTTATAATTTATATATATATGGGCCGAATCTTAAAAGGTGAAGATGGACTTTATCACGTAAATGGGAAAACATTTAAAGTTTTGATTGGTAGTCGTCAACAAGTGGGGCATGGAACTGCGTATAAAACAAGTGGACAAAAAACCAGAAAGGATATCATTCAAAATAAACATGGAAAATGGGTGTCTAAAAGCAAACATCTATCTGCTAAAAAAGAGAAGCGTCTTGAAAAGCACGGATATTTTGCTGAAAAAGGAAAATTCGGTTATGTAAAACGCGACAAGACACGCCGAAATCGTAAATCAAAATAAAATTTTTCAAATACCCATGTAAAAAAAATATAGTAATTGTATTAAATTTATAGAATTATAGAAACCATGCGAAGAAATTTCGTATGGGTTCTATGACGATACATGTAGTTTGGGGAAGATCAAGCGGAGCTTCTTCGTCGGTAGGATAAACAATGTCTTGACACGGAATGTATAACGATTCCATGTATTCCATACGTAGACGCCGTTCACGTTCAGCATACAATTTGAAGAACATTTTGCTGTCACTGGATGGTCCGTCTTGTGCCATGATGCGTTCTCTTAACATACATACAATAGCCTGTTTGTAAAATTCATTTCAATTTTTTTGAAAATGTTCATTTAAAATAAGGTATTGTTCTCAAAATAAATGTATAAAATGGCATATACAAAGTCCTAATAGATAAGATTGGATTTTGATTCCATAATATAACAAAAGGATATAAAATGAATCATGTAATAAAAACATGCCATTTTATGCTACTTACATAGGTCATATTGAAAATGGCGTGTTTGACACGTGGGACGCTTGCAAAAAGGAAATTCATAAAACGCCCAAGTATAAAAAGTTTGCTACCTTGGAAGAAGCACAACATTTTAATAAATTTGGACCTTTTGGAACCGATGAGGTGTTTGATTATTGTGTGTATACGGATGGATCATGTAAAAATAACGGGGCGGACAATGCAACGGGTGGATATGGAATTTATTTTGGAAAGAATGATCCTAGAAATGTAAGTAAAAAATTAACAGGTCATGTTACCAATAATTTAGCTGAATTAACTGCCATCATTGAATGCATGAAAATGTTAGATGATAAAAAAGTTGCAATTTATACAGATTCACAATATTCCATTTTATGTTGTACTACCTATGGTGAAAAGTGTAAAAAGAAAAAGTGGGACCCTACCATTCCCAATGTTGATTTAGTCAAAGAAGGATATACACTTCTTTCAAATCGTCCTAATATTAAATTGGTTCATATCAATGCACATACACTCAAATGTGATGAACATTCTAATGGTAATCGTGAAGCAGATTTACTTGCGACTATGGCCTAACGAATGTATTTTTTTCAAATCAAATATATCATGATGTTTATTTTTGAATACGTGTCTATTGTCTACATTCAAATAAGATTCAGATAAAATACCATTTGCAATAAGAAGACGATGATCTTTACATTCTAAATGGTAATATTCTACACTATCACATTCATGATCTTGATAAATCGTGGTTCCATTGATTAATTCTTTAGCAGGTACCATTTTACCATTCAAAAATATTCCGTGTTTGGGAGAAACGTATAAATTTCTAAAGGGAAGATTTTTACCCAATGCATGTTTGGTAATGCAGATGGGTCTTGATTTTGAATTTAAATGTTTTACTTTAAATTTACTGATCCATGTTACGGGATCCATTTGTAAAAATTCATTATGTTTTATACCATTTTTGTAGATGGTTCCTTTTGTGACGACTTCATTACCCGCTTTTATAATTTCTATCGGTAAATACCCTTGTTTAGTTAATATCAATGTGCCTTTTGCATAACAAACAATAATTTCTCCGGTTGATCCAGATTCTCCGGTTGATCCAGACAAACTAAAAACCCGAGTTTGTCCTGCAAGAAACCCATCATCATTATTAGATTTTGAAGAAATAGCAACAATGTATCCATTGTCGGATAATGATATTGAAGCTCCTGATTTATCACCTCCAGTTTTTCCATCAATATCTTGTCCTACTTGAACCCAACCAGTTGTTCCACCTGTTGTCCCCAATTTATAAATATAACTTTGTCCAGAATCTGTTCCATTTGCATCATTTAAATATGCACCAATAGCTAACGTTGTTCCGTCTTTTGATAAAGATACGGAGGAACCAAAATTGGTGCCTGTTGTTCCATAAAAATGTTGTCCTAATGGAATCCATCCAGTTGTTCCACCTGTTGTGCCCAATTGATAAACAAGACATATATCTGTGCCACCAAGAGCAACTATTTTTCCATTTCCTGATAATGATACGGAATATCCTACGTTACTGTTTCCATTAATATTTTCACCAAGTTGAATCCATCCAGTGGTTCCAATTCCACCGGTTAATCCTAATTGAAATACACGACATCGCCCATATGTAGGTTCCCCAATAGCAACAATGGTTCCTTCTGATGATAAAGATACTGAATATCCTGATTGAGAACCAATAAAACTTCCATCAATATCTTGTCCTAATTGATGCCAATCCGTTGTTCCTAATTTATATACACGACATATCCCTGTTCCATTGAGACGGGTAACATTTGGTGAACCAGTAGCAACCACGGTTCCATCCGATGATAATGATACGGAATATCCTAAACGATCACCTGTTTCTCCATTAATATCTGTTCCTAGTTGTATCCATCTATTTATTCCACCAGTTTTTACCGATTGATACACGCGACATGTTCCTGAAGATATTCCATTAGCACTATTACTTAGTGCACCAACAGCAACAATAGTTCCATCGGATGATAAAGATACTGAAAATCCTGAATTATCGCCGGTTTCTCCATGAATATCTGTTCCTAATTGTATCCATCCAGTTCCGCCACCTGTTGGTCCTAATTCATAAACACGACATGCTCCTGCATATACCCAATTGGTACCGTTGTAATAGGAACCGTTATAAGGTGCTCCAATAGCAACAATGGTTCCATCGGATGATAAAGATACAGCCGCTCCTGATATATCTCCTGCTACTCCATCAATGTCTTGTCCTAACTTTTCCCATAACGCCATATATTAATAATAGATTAAATTGAATTTATAAAAAATATATCATTTTTAACAATGTTTCACATTCGCGATTTCCAGCTTACCGCACGTGAAAAGTTTCTTGAACTTTTTCATACAGAATGGTTGTCCAATCCAGATGTAAAACACCTTAAATCATTCTTTGCTTTACAAGGAATTCGTATGACGCATGCTACAAAAAACAACATGCTTCTCCTTAATTTTAAGTATGGACAAACTTGCGTATTTGATGCAGAATGGAAATATGCTTGTCGTGGTACTACACTTGGATACAATGGAAAATGGTCGTTTTCTGTATTTGGATTGCCTAAATTCTTTAATGAAAATGAAATTTCAAAAAAAATGGGCATTGAGTTTTTACCCATGCTTCGTGATATTGAACGCGATGGATATCAACTTGTCTTTATGAACAAAGAAGATGGATCCAATATTCGGTTTTGGTATGATGAAACTGGATATTTACATGCGTATACACTTGGAACAGTAACTGAACATAAAATGCAACCAAATTTACCCGATTCGCCTACCTTTACCGAACTTAGTATTCGTTACCTAAAACAATTTCCAAAACTAAACGAGTATTTAAAACAAAATCCAGGAGTTGTATTCTTTGCTGAACTTTTATCTAAATGGAATCACATTGTCACAAATTATGATTTTGGAGATGAGGAAGGAACGTTAAAGCCTCTTGTTATGATTGGACTAGATGGAGTTCCATCCTGGTCTATTCTACAAACATTGTACCCGTCCTTTTATGAAAATGAGTTACCACTTTATTCTACATGTACCACTGCAGAAACCTATTTTAAAGATCGTGATGCTTATTTTGAATGGCAAGCATCCAATCCTCACTTGGTTGGAAATGTACCTGAAGGATGTGTTTTGTATGCTGTAAAAAAGGGGGAATGTTTTCCAGTCTCCAAAGGAAAAAGTGATCCTTATAAAAAAATTCATTTGGGAGTTACTTTGAATGTGGGAACACCAGCTGATTTTATGAACGCTCAAAAGAATGAGATTTTAGGTAAATATGACGATGCTATGGGAGAACTTGGACATGAACAACGTGATGCACATGTTGCAACCATGATTCGCGAGATTGGAAACCTTTCTGTATATCTGGATGAATTTCTTCCTGATTTAATTCATTACAAAAATAGTCCTGTTGAATATGCCGACGTTGTTAAATCTATCAGTAATCCACGTAGAGAACACAAAGAACTTTATTTAGGATGGATGTCCAATTTTCTATACTCTCATAAATATGTGATCCATGATGAAACAGATCCAACTGAACTTATTTATGAAGCGTTAGCCTCCATAAATCATGGTAAATGTTTATTGGATGAACTTCATAGTAAACATGGACTTTATTGGTGGAAATTTACACCAAAACCTGAAAAAGTAAAGGTTGAAAAACCAGTTGAAGAACCAGTTAAATGTGAACCCATAGATCAAGCTCTCAAGGTTGCTGTCTTTGATTTTGATTTGACACTTGTAGGAGAATGTGAAAATTTTACGGTGAATCCACAAACCGTACATGCACTTCACACCTATGATAAGTTAGGTGCAACCATTTGTATTTTGACAGGACGAGATCTTACCATGCAAGAACGCATTGTAAGTTACTTGAGGACAATTATTTCATGTCCTATGGAATTTTATTTTCGTGAACCAGGTACGTCCATCTTTCTACACAAAGTACAAACCATTCAAATGCTTTCATCCCGTTTTGGATCTATTTATCATTTTGAAGATGATTCCAATGTACTGAATGCATGTTCTGGAATTGTGAATTCACGTGGAGGAAAATATATGGGTCATGTCATTACAGATGGATGCGTAAGTCATATCCTTACAAGTCAAAAAACAAGTTTGTTGATTACTTTAGTAGATGCTCCTGGAACGGGTAAAACCAGTGTATTCAATGAAATTGAAAAACGTGTCGGAAATGTAACGTGGGTAAGTCCAGATAAAATTTCAAATGAATATAAGCGTGTCATGGGTGAAAAGATTCCACCGGATATCATGTATGCCAAGTTAAAGAAACAATTTAAAAAGGGAATTGCTTCTGGTGGAATTGTATTGATTGATACCTGTAATAATAAACCCGAATTTATTAAAGATATCTTGACTTCTGGAAATCATTCTATCATTGGAACATTCATGGTAATCTCTGAAGTAAAAAAGAAAGGAAAAATGGTTTCTGTAGTAGATCCATCGTATTTAAAATTCATTACTACTAATGTGACACAACGTATTGTGGATAAACATCAAGGTAAGGTAGATGCTATGAATGGATCTACGTTGGATTGTTCTAAAGCAGTGGATATTGCACTTGACAAAGCAAATGGATGTTTGCATCAAATTACTTCACGAAATATTACACGATTTGCAACGACGATATTACCGATACATGAAAAGGTAAATATCCTCATGACAGAAATTACACGTGTATTAGGACATATAGATACAATGATGATTCGTGCAACATTAACTAAACAAGATGGAACTGTTCTATCAGAAACAACTCAATTTCATGAACATTTTCATAGAATTGGTGATGCTGTATTTATTTAATATGATATTATATGTGTTTTACAAAAGAATTATCTATCGCTTCATTTTTTTTTGGGATATTTTCTAGCATGTTATTAATTTTATGTGGCAATGATAAAAATAAAAATATCAATAAAGTAATTGGGTTGTATGTTATGTATGTAAGCTTAATGCAAATCATAGATTATTTTATATGGAGTGATTTAAATTGTACCCATGGTTTAAATAAATTATCTTATTACATTGGTCCAATTCTAAATCATTTACAACCCATTGTACTTTTATTGATATGTAATATTTATCTAAAATCGCATATAAACAAGTCGTTTATTTATACAATCAACATCGTTTATTTAGTATACGTCATAGAAAGATACTATAATTATATTCAAACCTATAAGTGCATTCATACAAATGAAGATCATCATTTAGATTGGCCTTGGAAATATAATTTTGACTACAAATATTATTTAATTATACAAATAATAAATGCAATGAATTATACTCATAGTTTTATTTGGTTAATCACGTTTATTATGGGGTATATTTTATTAATCATTAGCAGATTTAAATTTACTAAAAATGTGGGAGAATTATGGTGTTTTATGACTCCAGCAATACCTTTATTTGTGTTAGGGTTACAACTTTAAATTTTTACTACTTTATACAATTGAATGGCGGCAAGACCACCAGCAATTTGAGCAAGGATATAAGGAATAAGTGTATTCATGTTTTGCTTTTTAGCAACAACCATCATTACCGTAACAGCCGGGTTAAAATTACCACCGGATATTTTTCCTCCTAAATAAATACATAAGGCAAGTGTTAACCCAATGGCAAGGGCATTTCCTGTTGCTATAATCACATACAAGAATACAAGTGTTCCTACAAACTCAACTAAAATAGCGTTCATACTTATATTAAATATTAAATTGATTAAAAATAAGTATTTTACTAAAGTATAGAATGGAAGCAGAAACCATAGATAACATTATTAAAATGTTCAATGGATCTGATTCAAAACACATGGAATTTGAGGCACAATTAAGACCGCCTTGTCCTAATAATTCACTGCGTGAAGCTACAAAAATAGATTATAATCATGTAATTCAGTGGTTACTTATATCAGGGTTTAAAATGGTGAATGTAAAAGGGGAAGATATGTTACGTATTATTAGTAGTGTAGGAGAAGAAAATACGCGTATTGAAATGAATGGAATTGATGCCATTCAATATTATTGTCGTCATTCAAAAATAATTCAACCTAACATTCATACCAAAAAAAAAATAAAATATTTTTCTATTTCGGATTATTCAGCTAGATTAACGTTAAGTGCTGAAACTCCAGTACATGAATCTGAGTATGCATCTATTTTACAAAATGTACCCCTCGGTAAAAAAACATTTCGTTTTATGAATCGTGTTCGTCTTGAATCACCTGATTATCCCTTTGTTTATGATTGTAGTATTGTTAAAACAAGCAACAACATAGAAGATTTATTTCAAACAGAACCTAAATATGAAATTGAAGTTGAATTCAAACGTCATAAAGATTTAAGACAACACATTACCAAAGCCATTACATTTGCGTTACGTGGATATCAACGCAGTTATTTTCCCATTAGTAATACCATCATGAAACATGTCGTGGATGAATATAAAAAAGTAACGACAACGTCTGAATTCATAGGTCCAAGTTTGGTTACGCTTCAACATGAAAATTTAGGATTGATTCAAAAAGATTACATGGTTTCTGAAAAAGCGGATGGTGAACGAAAAATGCTATTCATCGTGGACAAACGAATTTATTTAATTACTTCAGCGATGCAAGTTGAATTTACTGGAATTGTTCTGGATGATAAGATCAATTATGATCATACCTTAATAGATGGTGAACATGTAGTAAAAAAACAAAACAATGAATCCATGAATACCTATTTTGCCTTTGATATTTATTTTTGTTTGTCACCAAATAAAAAAATAGAAAGTGTTCGGCATCTTCCCTTTTCCGATGAAACAAAATGTAGATATGATTTATTGCAACAATGTATATCATCTTTCAATAAAAAAGATGCTCTGTTTAAAATGGCATGGAAAGAATTTATAGATTTTACACCAGCAACGTATAAAACGATTTATGATAAAAAATATGATTATCATATTGATGGATTGATTTTTGTACCTAAACAATATGGTGTTGGCATGTCAGAAACTCAAACGACGGTGATCAATAGACAATTTACCTGGGATTTAAATTTTAAGTGGAAACCTCCTGAAGAAAATACGGTTGATTTTCAGGTAAAAGTATCTGATTCCGTTCATTATAAATCAAGTTTGTTAGGAGATATACCTTATAAAATACTAAAATTGCATGTAGGATTCAGTCGTTATGACATTAAAAATAATGGTAAATATGCCAATCATCAATATTGCATGTTCAATCGGTATGAAATAGATGATTTTCCTTCTGAAAATAAAAAGGTATTGTTCAAACCAGAAGCAATTCCACACATGGCGATTGTGAAAGATCCATTACAAACTGAATTGGGAGAAATCATAGAAGATGACATGATTATAGAATGTAGATATGATCCAACCAGTACAGAAGATGTACATGCAAGGTGGGTTCCTATGCGTGTTCGTTGGGATAAAATGAAAACTAAAAAACCAAATGCATTTACTACGGCAATATCCAATTGGTATACGATCAAAAATCCCATTACGCCAAGTATGTTATCAGATCCGCAACAAAACTTATATTATACCACGTCCATTCGTGATAAATCCAATCGTGCACTTGCGAATTTTCATAATGAAATCAAAACACACTTGTTACAATCCGTGATTAAAAAAGGATGTATGTTGATGGATTTTGCAGTAGGAAAAGGAGGAGATTTATTTAAATGGAAAGAAACAAGTTTTGTATTAGGGGTAGATTTATTTGAAGATAACATTAAAAATAAAGCCAATGGTGCATGTGAACGATATTTGGATTCCTATGTCAAAATCAAACCTATGCGATGTTTGTTTGTACAGGGAGATAGTACAAAAAACATAAAAAGTGGAGAAGCATGTAACGATGAATATGAAAGTGCTATTGTAAGATCCGTATTTGGGATGGATCCAATGAATAAAACATTAGGTAATGGTGTGATAGATCATTATGCGAAAGCAAAACATGGGTTTAATGTAACCAGCATACAATTTGCAGTTCATTACATGTTTCGTACCATCACTACACTAACTGAATTTTTAAAAAATGTAGCCGAATGTACAGCCTTAAATGGTTATTTTGTAGGAACGTGTTATGATGGAGAACGATTGTTTGAAATGTTGAAAGATAAGAAATTATTACAATTTACAAAAGATGGTAAAAATGTATGTACCATTACCAAAAAATATACACAAATAGATCATGCAGATAATGGAAATTGTGTGGGGTACAAAATAAGTGTCTTGCAAGAATCCATTGGTAAAGAAATAGAAGAATATTTAGTGTTTTTCAGTTATTTTACAAAAATCATGGACGAGTATGGATTTAAACTCATGGAATTGAAACCATTTGAAACTTATTATGGTGAATTGGGTTCAGGGCGTGACATGTCACCAGGTGAACAACAATTGTCCTTTTTAAATAATAGTTTTAAGTTTCAAAAAGTAAAAGAGGTTTCGTTTTTACCCATTAAATTAAACATGGTTGACCTTACGCAATAACGGTTCCTGTAAAATGAACACAAATCATGGTTGGACTATTATCTACTTCAATAGAAAGACCAATTACTTTTTGTTTACCTGTTAATTGGGATGCAATTGCCTGTAATCCCTTTTTTTTCGCGTCATTAAATCTAGATAATTCAAATCCGGATTTTCCAAAAAAATTAGATATACCTGTTGCTACTCCACGAACCGCATTGATGCCTATATTTTCAGTATGTGTTAAAATACCAACTACTTTATAACCTGGGTCAATGGTTGTTTGTGTACTAATTTTATCTGTATGTACAATGTTTACATTTCCTCCTTTATAACGACGCGTTTTCATACCATATCATAATAAAAAAATGTGAGTCCGCCATCACCTTTTTTTTATTACGATATAGTATGAACATTGGTAAATGCGGAGCATTTTTTTTAATTGAAAAGAACAAAAATCCCAGGTTTGCACTTCTTTCTTATAATCATGTTAAAGATGACAAATATTTAGGTGGTATGGCAATCACTTTTCCAACAAAATCAGGATTTAAAACTGAAACAGGTTCCATGTATTCACCCAAGAAGGAATTTATAGAAAATTTGGAAAAAATGAAAACTGCCTTTGATTTTTTTGATTATAAAAAGTATACGCCTGAAAAAATGTATAAAATTGCCAAACAAAAGAATGCTCCTTTTCCAGAAACATTTTTTACAGATGCTTATAAAGCATTAAAAAAAATGAAAACGTGTCCTAAAACTAGAAAACGTTAAATTCTAGTTTTTGCTAGCATAAACGCTTTTTTGTTATGGTTGCATCCTTTTTCCAAAATGTCATAATCCACAATGGATGCATTTCCTGCCGTAATGGAACTTGCTAATCTTGCTAATCCCCATGATTGAGGTGTTTGATTCGGTCTTGATCCAGATGAATAATAAGCCCCTTCACCTTTTCTTACAATTTGTTGTAGTGCAGAAATTGAACATCCTGTTTTTTTAGCTAATTCAGCATTAGGTGCGATGGTGTCTATGTCATAGATCTTACGAGCTTTGATGATATGTTTAGATGGTTTGTGCTGATAGGATGAAAGTTTTTTACGCGTATAATACTGTTGTTTCCCATATAACCTTGTTGATTTTTGTAACATGGATTTTTGTTTTTGTTTATCCTTTTTAGTCAATCCCTTTACGTAATTTGGATTCATATTATTTCATTTTATCTTTTTCTAAAAGTCGCGTACTTGTTACTTCAAAAGGAAGAATTACATTTTCCTGAGGATTTAATGGTAAATACCATAATTTCGTTTGTTCTACATCACGCGTCATCCATACAGGAACAGTAACTCTAGATTGACTTGTTACTTCTTTAGAATAAACAGGATAGACAATTTCATCCGTATCTATTTTTTTTTGTTGAACCGTATCCTGATTCAATCTATAATTAATTCCTAGTAATTCGGATTCTACATTGACACGATCATTGTACAAATTAGCACCCCATTTTTGAAGAATAATAGACGGATCTTTGATATAATGGGGTTTATTTCCATTTCCTGGTTGACCTATGCTATATAGACCAGGACCAGTACTTTCCTGTAATTTTTTCATGACTCTATCAGGATCATCATAAAATCGGGTAAATGCCATAGCATACATTTAGATTTAAAAATTTTAAATATACTATATATATGAAATTTTTAAATTTTGATACTCAGTTAGAAATATTTATTCCAAGTGAATATGAAATTTATGAAGATGATACGATTGAAGTTGTTTGGTATAAATTATCTAAAATACTTTCCGTAGACATTCATGACATTTATTTATTTACGACAAAAAGAGCGTCCTATACACCAGAACAAATTTTTCAACATTTTAAAGGAACCATTCCATGGTACGATTTTAATAATTTTATTAATAATTTTCAAAGTATTTATAAAGTAGAAGAACGTGACCAAACCATGGATGATATTGTTACTTATGATTTTTCAAATGTGTTGGAAGACGTTTCTCTAGGTAAAAAATTAAAGTGTGCGGTCAATCCTAAACATGCAGTTAAATTAGATATTTATAGTGAAGCGGATGTCATTCATGAATCTAAAAAATTGTTATTGGATTACATGCCTTTTTTTGAGATACAAGTCTATCTAAAAAAATCAGAAAGTATTTATTTTAATTATGGTATAGATGTTGATAGTATTGAACGTAGATTGATGCATTTGAATGACATGTATAAACTTCCTCAACCAGTTCCTTTACGTAAAGGAATTAAAAATATCGTTTGTTCAGTTCATCCCTCTAATAAAATTGTGGTCCCCTTAACGACTCTTTTTAATTTATTACATACCTCCGAATCATTATTAATGATACAGCATAATTCAGGTAAAGAAGATACCATTGTGTACAAATTATATTGTGAACAGGAAGATATCAAAGGGAATCGTATACCCAATTTATCTGAAAATGCAGTTGTTAAAAAAGATCAATCCTATAAAAAATCAATTACGGCTATTTTTTCAAATCGTGTTAAATATGCATTCAAAGAAGATGGAAGCATCATTTTGGAAGCAGATTGTGAAAATTATACCGTAGATCAAGTCAATGCATTATTAAAGTCGCATCGTGATGTATTAGAACAAGTGTATACCTTTATGAAACAAAGTGGATTTTTAGATTATCCTATTTTTACATCCATTTATGAATCAACCATTCATAACATCACCTATTCCATGACGTTCAATGCTGGAAATTATAAAGAAAACATTTGCGGAAATCGTTTTTTTGTATCTTTAAAAGATTCTGAAAAAAGATACATTCGTGTAAGTAATTATAATGAAAATAAACTGATCCATGAATTATGTGTCAATGAATATTTAAAAGATAATTTAGATAGTGTAAAAACCATCTTGAAACATGCATTTAATTTATCGGAAGACGATGCTATTTCTTATGTAAAAGCATTTAATGAATCTGCTGATATTGCATTGAAAAAAGAGAATCTTGCTTTTAAAATCAAAGAAATCATTGGGTTTCCTACACGTTTAGAAAAGGCAAATACAGAATTAACTGTCATTTTATCTAATATTAAATCAGCCTATTATATTCCATGTGTTGAAACCAACATTTCTACGTACATTGCTTTATGTACTGAAAAACATTCTATTCAATGTGAACGTGATCTACCTCCTAAACAACAACCCAAATTAAATTTTAATAAATTTTTAACTGATTTTGAGTCCGATGATGAACCGGACATTGAAGTAGAATCGGAATCGGATTCGGATGATGATATTGTTGTAGAATCCGATGATGATACGGTAGGAGGTACAGTAGATAAAGACAAGGATATGAAATTAAACAACGTGAATTTTATTATTTATAGAATTAAACAAAAATTTGGAGATAAATTACATCCTGAATACACGAAAAAGTGTCAATTGCATAGATGTCCAATTGCATTGAGTGATAAAGAATCAGCCGACCCAAGTATTGCCAAATTAGATACATTGATGTACAACGATACCACGTACATTTGTCCTAAATATTGGGACATGGTCAACAAAATACCTCTTACCGATAAAGAGATTGAAGAACAAGGTCTTAAAATCATTGATGCAAAGGCGTTAAAAGGACAAGTGTTGGATGTAAAAAAACACGGATCTGTTTATAAATTAAATGATGGTGAATATCCTTTTCCTGGATTGCTTGAAAATGAAATTGGTCCTTGTTGTTTTAAAAAAAATAAGGATCGTGATAGTAAAAAACCAAGAAATATATCTTCGTCTCAACGAATTAACACGAATAGAACAAATCCGCTGTTTAAAGGAGAAGGTGCTATTGCTTACTTACCTCAATCCATCCAATATTTTTTTGAATTGAATGAATCATGCGTCATTGATAAAGGTCGTCATTTATTGAGATATGCGATTAAAGATCCTCATTCCTTTGTAGAATGTATTGGTGGTTGTTTACGAATGGCAGATCCAACGTATGATTTACAAAAAACATGTAATTTGTTACTCAAAGCATCCAAGCCTGTGTTTACCAAATTAAACAATGGAAGATTATGTAAGCAATTTTCATGGAAAGAATTTGAAAAACAAATTGCCTATTTAGATTATACTTATTTATGGGAAATTATCAATCTTGTATTTAAAACAAACCTGGTTATTTTTCGTGTACCATCCTTGAAAGAATTAGAAATTGTATGTCCTAGCAATCGTTATATGCAACACAATTTTAATGAAAAAACAGTATTTATGATTTTAGAACACAATGAAAATGGACGTATCCTATTTGAACCTTTAATTGATCATAACATTAGTCAAAACTCGCATTCTTATTTGCATTCATTTACGGATATTACTTATCCGTTGCATGATTCGTTTTTAAAATTAAAAGAATATTTTGTAGCCTGTAAAGCAAAATCCGGATTTTACAGTACTAATGTAATTTCCAGTGAATTGCAAACGTTATGTAAAGATGAAAAAATTATAGGACAAGTCATTCATCATGAAATGTGCATTGGATTAAACGTAAATGGTATTTTTGTTCCTTGTTATCCCTCTGTTCCATTGTCCATAGATAAAGTGGATATGCCACTTAAATCCTACAAAGTAACGGTAGATAAATTATCATCTTTATCTAAAAAATGTCCATGCAATCCAGTTTATAAAGTGGTTGAGCATGAAGAAATCATTGGCATTTTAACTGAAGCAAATTCTTTTGTACCTTGTATCAAAACGCCCAATGTAGCAACCACATTACCTTTATATCCATCACGCGTGATTCATGAATATTCAAATTTAGCGGATGAAGTAGATCAACAACGTATAGATTTTATAAAAAACATGACCTTTGATAAAAATATTCATTCTACGTTACGTCTCATGTTAAAAACATTATTGGCTAAAAATTATACGTTACGAAAAGAAGTCAATTCGCGTATTCAATCCAAAACCATTACGGAGTCGTATGTAAAAGAATTGCTGGAAGGAAAATATGAAATGGTAGATGCAAGTGATGAATATATAAAGGAAATCAATCAATGTAAAGGGGCTTGTTTATTACCCATCCTTAAAATACCGAATCATGTTCATGGTAAACCAACTAATTATTTTTTCAAATTATCACAAGAATTAAATAAAAATTCAAGAATCTCTGCTTTTATCATTAAACCCCAATTATTAATTCCTGACATTTCTTATTTTTTACATGATCATGAAATTGTATTACTTTCAGAAATGGTTAGTTCCTACTATGAACATTTACAAGAACCTAAACGTCTCCCTCAATATACAACGTATGACAATGCAGGAATACATTCCATGTTCACGAAACTTTATTATATTACTTTATAATATGCGTAGTTTGAAAGGAGGAAATGGAAAATGTTTTAAAGTGTGTAAAAAATCATGTAAATGTAGAAAAATGTGTAATGCATCGGTAGAGGATGTAGCCTTTCTTAAAGAAGAATATAAAAAAGAAAAAGAAAGAAGTGAAACGTTACGAGATGAACTTATGAAGAAATTTAAGCTAAAAATAGACACATACCATCATCCATTGGATCAAACTGAAAAAACTAAAATATTGAATGTTGTGACTAACAAATCCATTCATTATATGGATAAACAACGAATCATTGATGCCATCATCAATAAACGACCCTATGGATATACTTATGGTGGTAGAAAAACAAGAAAACGTGGCGGATTTTTTGAATTTTTAAATAAAGTTAAAAAAAATGAAGAATGTGAAAAAGAATGTGAAAAAAATTGTGACGAATCGTGCACTACCATATGCACAGATATTAATAAAATCATGAGTAAAGAAATTAAAGAACTTGAAGATTTTCAAAAATTAATAGAAAGTAATGATTCCTTGGAGAAAATGTTAACCTATGTTTAAATATCGGCCACTTCATCATACTTTTCATAATGCATCTTAAGTCCATTCCATACAGTTCCCTTTGATTTAATAGTAGGATGTTCAGCATATTTTTTATGAATGTGGTCAAATAATTCTTTACCCATGACACGCTTATCTCCATAATACATCTTCCACCATTCCTTAAACTTTTCAAGCAATTCATGTTCCATAAGCGTTCCATTCGGATCTTCGTACACATACTTGTCCATGAAAATTGCCAAATAATCTTGATCTCTGCGATACTTTTCTGAATTCACCATGACCATGGCACAATCCTTGACGATTCCTTTGGTAACAAAGGCACGCTCTACTAACATTTTCATGAATACAGGTGCCCATGTTTTAAAATTTTCATCAATGTTTTTGTCCACTGCAAATTGATATTTAGACGAGGGATCTATCTTTTCCCTTTCTTTGAATTGAGATTTAAATTCTACGGAACGTACACGACGCCATGTACCATCATCTTTTCCATCAATGGCCGGTAAATTATTGGTTGCCATGACCAATTTGAATTGGGGAACAAAGGTAATGGGTTTACTGTACAAGGCTCGGCACTGAATGGAATCGCCGCCTGTCAATTCTTTCAATGGACCTTCATTGATACGATCATTGACGGATGATTCTTGCATGACAGCAAGTCGTATGCCAACTAACGCAGCAATTTCAGGAGAAGCTCCACCTACGTTAGTACGAGGCTTGGTAATGATAGAAATCGGGATGGTCGTTTTGTAATCTCCTAATCCATTGCTGAGCAACTCAATCAATTTACTTTTACCATTACGACCGCTTCCAATATAAATGTTAAAGGTTTGGTTTGAATTTTTGCCTAAGAGCATGGATGCCATGTGATCATACATGTATTGAAACAATTCATCATCAGGAAACAATTGATGTAAGAAGGTATTGATTTCTTCTTCAATGTCTGGATTGGATTCTTGTAAATACGGAATGTGTGTATATTTATGTGTGAAATCTTCAGGCATACCTTGACGAAATGTATTGGTACTAAAATCAATGACGCCATTGGTAAAACACAAGATGTGGTTTTTACTATCCAACAAACGCATAAAATCGGGAACATAAAATTTATGACTTGCTTCTTTCATGATATTATCACCGTGCTTTTTCAAAATACGTGTCATGATGGTATCAATGTTTTTTTGACGTTGTTTTAGTTTAGAATAATTTTCATCATCGGGTGCCGTTGTCGTAATTTGATTGCAGACAACAACACGCTTTTTAGAAAATATTCCATAAACACCTTGCATGCTGGTAATTTGATTTCTCAAATCCGTACCAGCTTCGGATTCAATCCACCGATTGTGCGTATATTGATACCAACGCATGTTTTTTAATTCAGCACAAATAAATCGGTCTTTGTACAAACGAAACAAAATGTCAGCAATGTCAAATTCAGTACATTCCTGTGAATTGTAAATGATTGCATCTACTGCAGCATCCACACTTTGTTCTTTGATCAAATTGTATTCGGTTGCATTTTCAGTTCTTGCCCAAAACATAATAGACCGAATCGTCAATCCATTGTCACGTTTAAATTCATTCCATTGTTTTTCTAATTTTGGAACGTCTCCCCATGAAAACTTATCCGATTGGCTACTGAATTTAACCCACGATAAGAATAAATCTTTATGGGTATGATAAAGAGCCCATCCTACACGAACCCATTTATCATAATCATTATAATAAGATTCAGGTAAACACATGACGTATTTATGAGCATCAACGGCGATATATTCAGCCAATTCAAAGGATTCAAGTTTTTTTTCAAGAGCAGCATTCAATTTAGCTAGGGTATCAATCGCTTCCGATGGTGGACTGGCATGAACCACAACGGGACGCTTTCGTTGTTTTGCAGCTTCATATTCGGCCATGTATTCTGGTTTTAGGGAAGGTGTTTCATTGGCAGGCGTTCGAATAGATAACTTATAAAAATCGGTTTGAACAGGAAATGATGATCCGGGATAAGAATGAATGGCATAGGATTGATCTTCTTTATTGAACGTGTAGACGGTGGTAAGTTGATACGCTTCATGACCAGGTTTTCGTGATCCGTAAAGTTGCCAATTGGTGGACCCTTTGAAAACATTTTCATCCAATACGGAATTCCAGTCGTTGGCAAGCTTTAAATTTTTCCAAATATCCATTTTAGAAAGTAGACGCGTTCTAAGTATAGATTTTGAAGCCGGGTCTAAATTTAACGATACAATCATATGAATTCCGTCCTTAATTTGGGTGGGGGTTACATTGATGTTGGGCTTTTCAAATACGTAAATGTCAAAATTTCCAGTGATGGTAAAGAGTGTATTGATTTCATCCATTAAAATGTCAACAAAATCAATAAGGTCGTCATTGGAATAAGCTCGTTTAGGTTCATGATATCGTAAATCAATATCAATACCAATAGGTCCACATTCCAACTGTTTTTCTGTTAAATATTCTAATTGATTGTCTACAAATACGTGTTTTACGTAATGTTTAAAGAATTCGGCTAGATTTGGAATACAATAAGAACCTCCATACACGCCTTCTCCTCCGATTCGTGTATGAGTACAAGAAGGTTTATCGGGGGACGGATGAGAAGAAAGATAACTGTTCATCCTTTGATATAATATAAAATAAGTTTTTTTTAGTTCATTTTTTTATTAATATAGGTTTAACGTTAACATATAAAATATATTAAATTAGTACTTAAACAAGTTTATTTTCGCCGACTTTTTCTTTTTTTATTGTACCGTTTTCGTTTACTTTTACCGCCTAAAAATTCTTTCTGTACTTGATCTCTTGTCAAATAAACATTATCTTGTCCGGGAACAGGTGATGGTAACCATTTTCTTCGTCCACTTGTATCTCCACTAATCAGGCGTGTTTTCCATGCAGGATCTAATATATCTTCCAGTACAATAGCATCTATATCATTAGATGGATCGCTTAATAATGCTACGGCGGCCTTTTCTACTAAATTGTTACCTTTTGTTTGTACCTCTACATTTTTAATGACAAGAACATTCAGGTTTTGCAAGGGTTGTCCCATGCGTCCAAAACGATTGAACCCTCCTTTTCTTCCTGGAAAAAAATCTATTTGTAATTTTACAACTCCATCTGTTGGAGAATCAACTAAATAAAGTTCTTGTATTTACCACCTTGTTTAGCAAAAAAATGAGTTAATGTTTTTAAAACTCCATTTTCTTCAAGTGCGGCCATAATTATATATGATATTTAAATTATTTTTTTATGTATACAATCTAAAAACATTGATAATTTTTTAGATTTTGGAAG
>Ga0214923_10000355_pt1 | contig 70543 bp, 30 predicted proteins | sample LL1510_MetaG_FD_177993 | JGI IMG/M metagenome (GOLD analysis project Ga0214923, IMG submission 177993) | Freshwater microbial communities from Lake Lanier, Atlanta, Georgia, United States - LL-1510 | ecosystem: Environmental > Aquatic > Freshwater > Lake | place: USA: Georgia | collected...
TTACCAACAATATTAGATATTGTTAATGTAGCAAATGTAGACCGATCATAATTTTTATCTACACCAGTTGAATAAATATATCGTTTACTAATAATACCGCTAATAGTTCTTGTAGATAGTATATAATAATTAGTTGATGAACTACCATAAATAATTATATTACTAATATCTATAGGAATATTATAACCACTATTAACATTTCTATAATTAGACATCCATACTGGTGAAATATCTATTGAACCTATATCTACTGGAAAGAATCCACTTAAACTATAATAAACTGGTGCATAACTGTTACGATCATAAACTTTACCTAATGAATAAAAATTACTAGTTAATGGTGCTCTAGTAATATTTGCTGTAAAAGCAATACTTGAAGCATCAATAACATAATTAAAATAATCATTACCAGTTAAATTAACATTAGATATGTAAACTATTTTATTATTTCCGACATTATAATCAATAAAATTAGTTAAATATATATTAGATATATCAACAATATCACCAGAATAAATACCACTAATACTATAAGTTGATTGTCCTAATGTATTTGCATTATATATTTTTGATAGTCCAGTATATGTTGCTTTTAAATAACGTTGAAATACATTAGCAGTTGTAGTATTATTAAATATTTGATAATTACCAGCTTGAGGACCAGTTAATACAGAACTAATAGTAACTATTTTATCAGATCCTGCATTTCGAGTATCAAATGATGCACTATAACTTATTGAATCATTACCAATAATATTTGAAATTGTTAATTTTGCTATTATTGCTCGATCATAATTTTTATCTATACCTGTTGAATAAATATATCGTTTACTAATAATACCATTAGTAGTATTAATTGATGCTACTTTATAATTATTAGCTAGTATACCAGATAATGAAATATTACTAATATCAATAGGAATATTAATTCCAACATTAACATTTCTATAATTTGATATCCAATTATTAAATACATATACAAATGGAATATCTACATTAACTAATCCTGAAATTGTATAATTTATAGGTGCGTATGAATTTCTATCATATACTTTACCTAATCCATACCAATTAATAATAATATTAGATGATAAAATACTAGCATATGCATATTGAATACTAGGAATATAATAATTATAATATGATGATCCTATTAATGCTAATTGTGTTATATTCATAGTTTTATTTTTTCCAACATATATATCAGAAAAATTAACTTGATATATATTTGAAATATCAACAATATCACCAGAAATAATACCAGTTAGAGAATATTTTGATATATTACCATCCGTTATTCCATCATAATTTTTATTAATACCAGAAGATGTCATATAAATTAATTTTTGTGTAATATTAGCAGTTGTATTATTAGATGTTAAAATATAATTATTATTGTTATTAATACTACCTGGATTAAAAATACTATTATAATAATAATAATTATTAATATGTTCTTCTTGTGTAATTTCTCTATTATAAACTAACATAGTACCAATAGTTAGTGGCAGTGCATTAGATGCTGATCCAATACCAATACGTACACCAAATTTTCCAGCTGTTTTTAATACTACTGTCATGTTTAACCAATTTGTATTATTTTGTGGAAAACATACTCTTGGATTTGGAACAAAAGAAGCACTACTATCATTAAAATACATTTTACCCCATTTAATACCAATTGAATTATCATGAATATGAGTATCTGGTTCTGTTGTATTTAAACCTATACCAGCCATTAACATTACTAAATATCTATTAATAGTAGGACTATATGAATAATTATTTAATTTATACCACATTGAAAAAGTACGAATATTTGTATTATTTGGATCTAATAATATATATGTTCCATAATTATATTTATTTATTAATAATCCATTGGGAGGTATAAAATAACTGTCAATAATTTTATTATTATGTAATGTTTGATATGTATTATCTATTAAATTAGTAAGCTGTGTACCATAACCGGGATACGATAATGGATTGCCAAAATCAATATAAATTTTTAAACCAGTATATGATATTGAATATGGATTAGAATTATTTGTTATAGCATTAGCATTATCTGATAATATAATATTAATATTTTTATTATATCCTGCATTAATATCATCATAATTAGCAACATATGCTATAATATCATCAGTTACAATACCGGAAATTGTAACAGTCGCTGTTGTTGTTTGATCATATATTTTATCATTACCATATGGAATTAATAATTTTTGATAAATATTACCAGAAACAGATAAACTATTAACTATTGAATAATTATTAATAATAGATGATCCATATAAATAAATATTATATATATCTGCATTAATACCAAAATTTGCTTGATAGTCTCTATATAAACCATAAATAGAATTACTTAATGTAATATATGAAATATCAACATCATAAATATTTGTTAAAGTATAACTAATTGCTTCAGTATATGTAAAATTATTTATATTATTCATATTTAATATATATGATGATATGGTTATATTATTAATATCTGTTAAATATATTTTATTTGTTTCACCAACAATATTATAATCATTAATACTAATAAATATATTTGATGATTTTATATTTAAATTATATAATGTTGGACTATATAAATCATCAATAATATATGCAATACCATAATTTATTATTTGACTTGATATACTAATTATATTTACACTATAATTTATTATTGTATTTATTTCATTTGAATATATATTATTAAAAGTATAATTATTACTAAAATTAGGTATTAAATTTAATGTCCATATTATACCACTTGTACTAGTTGCAATTATTCCAGATGGATCTGTCTGACTTGTTGCCATCCATAATCCAATTGCTTGCGAATAAGATATTTTAGATACTGGATTAATAAAATTAAAACCTAATGTATTATTCCAGTTAATACCATCATAACTATAAATAATATTATTATATCCAGCTGCACCAATACCAACAGCAATAAACATATTATAATACCAATTAATATCATTACCAATACTTAATATATTAGTACCATATCCAATCCAATTATAACCATCTGTTGATGTTGCTATACTATTTGCACCAATGCCAACAGCAACCCACAATAATAATAATGGTGACCATGCAATACTATTACCTATATTAAATATAATATTATTAACACCATACCAAAAAGTGGCATCTGAACTAGTTGCAATTGAATATAATCCAGAACCCACAGCAATAAAATATTGACCGTTCCATTTAATATTATTAACATTATTAAATATTAAATTAGCATTAATTGTATTATTCCATGTATACCCATTATTATTACTATATGCAATTGTAGTACCTGTACCACATGCAACTAATATATTATTATTTAATGCATTATTTTGTTTCAATAAGTATAAACTATAATTATTAATTTTTACTGTCTTTAATTTATCATAATATTTATCAATATTAAATGATGGATATAATAAAGCATTATTAATAGATGCAAATGTAAAACCACTTGAACTAATAATATAATTATAGTAGTCATTTCCATATAAATTAACATTTGATATAATAACTGGTTTTAATTTATCTTGATTTGAATTTGTATCTTGATTTGAATTTGTACCTTGTGTAGAATATATATCTAAATAATTAGATATGTAAATATTAGATATATCAACAATATCGCCTGGATAAATACCGCTAATAGTATAATATGATTGTGCATTTATTGTACTATCATACATTTTATTAATACCATAATATGTAGCATTTAATAATCTTTGATATATATTACCACTAGTATTATTATTATATAATTGATAATTATAATTCATATTTGTTATTTTATATGTTCTATTATTATATAAATTTATAACATCATTACTAGATAATACACAATTATACATTCTAAAATCATCAATTGAACCATTATAATAAGGATCACTTGTATTATTACTTTTACCAATATAATTAGTGGTTCTAGTTAATACATATGGATATAATGAATTTAATCTAGTATTAACCAGAGAACCATTCATATAAAATAACCATGTACCATCAGTATTTAATGACCATACTAAATGACGCCATATATTATCATTAACATTTAGAGTATAAAAATAAACATAATCTAAATATGTATTATTATGAACACCACATGCAATATAATCATTATTAATACCAAACATTATAGAATTAAAATTATTATTAGCAAAATCAAATATTTTTCCCCAATTATTAGTATTATTAGATTTAAACCAAAAACTAAATGATAAACCGTTATATGTTATATTAAAACTAGGTAATTTAACATATTGAGGTATTAAAGAATTAGCATTTAATGTTAAACAACCCATATCAATAATATTATTAGATATATCAATTAATCCAGAAGTAGATAATATTGCGTCATATGTTGGAATTTCATTATATAAATACCAATTAGCAATAGTTAAATTATTTGATGATATATCAGTAGGATTAAATGGATAATAAAAATATAATTGATATAATAAATTATTTAGTGAATCATTAATACTATTTGATATTGTTATAAACATATTTTTATTTTCTCCAACATTTTTATCTATAAAAGTAGCATTATAATTAACATAATCATAAGATACTAAATTAGAAATAGTTATTGTTCCTACAGTTGTTGAATCATAAATTTTATTATTACCAGTTGAATATATATATCTTTGATTTATAATACCAGTTGTATAATTAGTTGGATTAATAATATAATAACCAGCATTTGGTCCATATAAATTAATATTTTGAATATCAATACCTATTGTATAACCAGTATTAAAATTTCTATATGTTGAAATATAATTAGAAGAAATATCTACTGTACCAATATGTAATGGTAAAACACCAGATAATGTATATGTTAATTGTGATGTTAATGTTTTATCATATACTTTACCTAAACTTGTAAAATACACAGTTAATTGTATAGGAATAATATTTGCATATGTTATACCAGATGATATTATATAGTAATTTTGTGAATTAGGACCAATTAAAGATAAATTATTATATTGAATAATATATACACCATTCACTAAACCTAAATTTGTTAATGTATAATTATTATTTATAGTTATTAATTGATTGTATAAATTAGTTTGTGTTACTCCTACAGAATATACCCATGAAGTATCTGAACGTAATAATATATTACCATAATAATCAACAATAGAAATTAATATACCAGCTGGATTAGGATATGTGCCTAAATTATAACCTTCAAAATTAAATATAGATGTACCAAATGGAATAATAATTGGTATTTTAGTATAATTAGGTGTATTATAGCCACCAATTAGTGATGAACCAATATAAATACCATTCAAATAACAATTACATATATCATCAGATATTAAATGTACAATAGCATATATTAAATTATTAGTATAATTAGTAAATAATTGTTGAAATTGATAAGGAATACTGTTTATAGGTGCAATATTTGCGGCTGTTGGTATAGTCCATATCCATTGTGCTGATAAATCATAAAACATACAATTAGCTAACCATGGTTCAATACCATAATTACCTAAACTATATACAGGAAGATAAGGATTTAAAAAAGTAAATGATACGGGATCATCAAGAGGTACTATTCCAGATAATGAAATATTTAATGTAATACTATTTGAATTATTTATAGTAGTTGAATTATTAAAAGTAGTACCTACAAATTTTTGTGTAATAGTTGCATATAAATCAGTAGTTACTAATGAATAATTATTACTTTGATTATTATATAGTGTACTTGATATAGTAATATGTACATTTGATCCAACATTTGGTGAATCAAAATATGCATAATAATTAATTAAATCATTATCTAATAATCCACAAATAGTTAAAAAAGCAGTATTTGTACCATCATATATTTTATCATTGCTAGTTGCAGTTATAGGTAATTTATTAATAATACCCGTTGTAGTAATTTTATTTGAAATTATATAATTATTATTAGCATTACCAATTAATATTATATTACTAATATCAACAAATTGTCTACCAAAATTAATATTTCTATATATTCCATAATAACAATTTGAAATATCAATAAAATTTAAATCTTGATATAATATACCAGATAATGCATAACTAATAATTGGATTATATAATTGTTTATCATATATTTTACTTTGAACATAAAATATAGGTATAACAGTAGCTGGATTAATTATACCATATATAGAAAATGTTGATAATATATAATTATTATTAGTTAAATATCCAGAAATTGTAATTAAATTATTATTAGAAGTATTAATAGATGAATATAATATACTACCACATATACTTACTAAATCACCAATAATTACACCTGATAATGTAATAAATGCATTATTTGTACCATTATAAATAGTTGTTATTGGTATTGGTATAAGAATTTTTTGTAATATATTTCCTGTTGTATTTGTATTTAATAAATTATAATTAGTAGATTGTGAACCATATAATATATTTGAATTTAATAAAATTGGAATATTAGTACCAACATTAACTGAATTAAAATAAGCTGTTGGTGGATATACAATATCACCACTAATTATACCAGATAAATTAATAGTTGCTATATTTGTTTGATCATAAAATTTAGTATTACCACTATAAATACTAATAATTTTTGGTAATATTAAACCAGTACAAGTAGTTGAAAATATTTTATAATTGGTAGATTGAATACCTGATAAAGTTATATTTGTAATATTAATAGTTTGTAAACCAGCGTTAATATTTGTATAAGATAATGAATAAGAATAAATATCTACTAATCCTATATCATTTTGAAATAAACCACTAATACTATATGTTACTAATATTGTATTTGTTTTATCATAATATTTTGTTAAACCTGTAAATATACCATAAATTGTTGCTTGTGTAATATTACCAGTTGTTGATAAATTATATAAATTATAATTATTTGCCATTGGACCATTTAACATACCACAAATAGTAATAAGTTTATTATTTCCTACATTAATATTATCAAATGTAACTAAACCAGATAATGTAATAATATCACCTGGTATAATACCCGATAATGTAAATGATGCATTAATTGTTGAATCATATATTTTATTATTACATATAACAGTAACATTTTTTAGTAAAATACTAGCTGTAGTTAATAATGAATTTAAATAATAATTATTATTGTATATATAAAATTTATTAATATAATATGGATGATTAATAGGTAAATTAGATTGTAATTTCCATTTAGTTGCTAAATATCCTTCAATTTGTTGTAATTGTGTACTATTTGGCACTGATTGATAAAATATTACTTCACCTATTTTACATGAACTAATTTCACCATTTGTATATGTATTAATACCTAAACCATATCTTGATATATTAAAATTGCCAGTAGATGCATTAGAAGAATATATACCATTAATACCTAAATATTCATTTTTTCCATCAAAATATCCAGATAAAATATAAGGTGTATTTAAAGTTATTATTTGTGATGATACTTGTATTAGATTTCTATATAATGTAGCAGCATTACCATTATCAGCACTAATCATAAATTTAGTAGTTGTCCATGCATCATTACCCGATAATGGTGTAGATGTATCATTATTACCTAATCCTATAATTCGTCCCGGAGTATTAAATTCTGTAAATATAACAATCATAAAAAATGAAAAAGTTGTACCAGTATATACAGTGTTAAAATTTCCAATAAAACCACAATTATTTAAATTAAATACTGGTAAATTATTAATTATATTATTATTTATTACTGGTACACCTACACCATAAACAGCAATTGTATTATTATTTTGCCCAGATTTATCTATTAAACTTGTAATAATATTATTAGATAATGAATAACTAGTTGTATCTGTTGCATCTATCCATAAAACACAATTTAATATATTATTAAGTTGTAATGTTGGTTGATTAATAGTAATAGTTTTATTATAACCTATATTTACATCTGAAAATGTTGAATAGTAATTAATAATATCACCACTTATAGTACCTATATATGTTACTAAGGCATTATTAGTTCCATCATAATATTTATCATTACTGCTAGCACTAATTAATTTTGGATAAATATTACCAGATACAGATATATAATTTGATACATAATAGTTTAGTGAAGTAGAACCAGACAATGATAAACCACTAATATCAGCATAAATATTATATCCTGTATAAAAATTTCTATATAAACCTTTAATATTATTTGTAATTAAATATATATTAGAAATATCAATATCATAAATATTAGTTATTCCTGTTGATGTTTGTAAATATAAACTATAATAATTAATCATTAAATTAACTGTTTTATCATATATTTTATTAATATTTAAATATGGTACAATTAATGCTGGTGTTATACTTGAATATGTAAAACCACTAGAACTAATATAATAATTATAGTAATTACTTTTATATAATATAATATTATTAATAATTATTGTTTTATTAATACCAGAATTAATATCTAAATAATATGATGTGTAGATATTACTAATATCAACAATATCACCATAATAAATACCACTAATTGTATATGTAAATGTAGAATTAGTTGTAGTATCATATATTTTATTTAATCCTGTGTATATACCAGTTAATAATTTAGGATATATATTACCACAAATAGTATTGGTTGATAATACATAATTATTATTTAAATTACCAGATAAACTAATATAAATAATTTTATTATTATCAACATTATAATCACTATATTGTGCATAATAATTAACAATATCATTAGATAAAATACCAGATAATGTTATATTTGCATTAGTTGTTTTATCATATATTTTATTATTACTAGTAGGTATTATAATTTTACTTATTATATCACCATAACTAATATTAATAGGGTAATAATTATATGACTGTATTCCATTTAATATTATTGAACTAATTGTTACTAAAATATTATAATTTGCATTTATTGATGTATATTGTGGATTTAAAAAGTTACTAACATCAACAAAACCAATATCAGAATAATATAATCCACTTAATGAATAATATAATATTGGCGCAATTAAATTAGTATCATATGTTTTTATACTATATGTATTAATAATTACTGGAGCTGGTGTAATGTTACCATATGATATACCATCTGGAATATAATAATTATTACTACCAGATATATTTATATTATAATTAATTTGTATATTATTTCCAACATTAGATGATAAATATGATGCATTAAAACTAGAAATACTAATAATAATATTTTTATCCGATAATAATAAACCACTAATACTAATATTATTTAGTTGTGATACAATATTTGTACTATCATATTTTTTTGTAGAATTAAATTTTATTTGTAATGGATATTGATATATATATGCATAAATATTATTATTAATAATATAATTGTTAATACTAAATCCAGAAATAGAATATATATATATTGATTGATATCCAGAATTTTTATTACTAAAATATGCAATACATGTTAATATATCACCAAATAATATACCACTTAAAGTACCTGAAACACTAATATTACTATCATAAATTTTATTATTAGGTAAATATGTAATTACTTTTGGTAAAATAATTCCTGATAAACTATAATAAGATATTATTGTATAATTACTACTAGCAGTATTTTGTAGAGATATATTATTAATATTAATTAATTTATTACCAACATTATAATCTGTAAATGTTGCTATATAATTAGTTGATAAATCTACATTATCTAAATCATTTGGAAATATTCCACTTATAGTAAAAGTAACAAATGCAGTTGTTGTTTTATCATAATATTTAGGTATACTAACAAATTTAACACTTAATGAAGCTGGGAAAATATTACCAAATATGTCATTATTTAAAATATAATTTGAATTATTTGAATATCCAGAAAAATATATATTTTTATTAATACCTACATTAATATCTGAATAATATGCATTACCAGATATAGTTACTATATCATCATTAATAATTCCTGATAATGAAATAAAAGCATTTGTTGTACTATCATAATATTTATTTGAAAAACCATTTATAATTTTTGGATAAATAAAACTACTAATAGTATTTGATATTAATACATAATTAGAATTATTAATAGATACATTTATACTAGTATAACCAGCATCAAGTGAATTATAATTGGCTGTATATGGTATAATATCATTATTTATTGTATTATTAAAATATATTATTGGATTATTAATTTTATCATATGTTTTATTATTTGATAGTGCATTTATTGATAATGGATATATATTTCCAATTGTATTATTAATTAATAAATTATAATTTATACTAGCTGGTCCATATAATATTAAATTAGAAATACTTACATTTAAATTAATATATGCACTAATAGTTGGATATACAGCATAATAATTATTAGATATATCAATTAAATCAGAATCAATTTGAAATAGTCCACTTAATGAATATTTATTAATTGTAGCATTATATAAACTATTATATATTTTATTAATATTATTTAAAGTTAATGTATATGGAACAATATTTCCAAATGAATAATTTGGAATTATATAATTATTTGCATTAGGACCATATAAAATACCAGATATATATACTAATTTGTTATTTCCTACAAATCTATCAATAAAATTATTTATAGATAATAAAAATACATAATCATTATTTAATATTCCTGATAATGATACATTTGCATTACTTGTTCCATCATATAATTTTGTATTAACAATGATATTTAATAAATATGGATTAATATTTCCACTAGAATAATTTATATTATTGATATAATAATTAGTTGATCCAATTAATGATATATTATTAATAGTTACTATATTATTACCAATATTATAATTATTAAAATATAATATATAATTATTACTAATATCAACATTATCATTATTAATTATACCAGATAATGTATATGATAATATTGATGCTTTATTAGTTCTATCATAAATTTTATCATTAATAATAAAATTAGGTATAATTAATTTAGGTAATATATTTGCTAATGTTATATTATTAATTAAATAATAATTGATATTTAATATAGAACATGATATTGTTATATTATAATTACTATCAATAGTTGAAAAATAAGCATTATAATTTATTGTATCATTTATATATGCATCTGATAAAGTTATATAAGCTACATTAGTACCATCATAAATTTTATCAATTCCATATGCTATAATTGGTTTTGGTAATATTGATCCAATTGTTTGAATATAATTATTTGTATAATAATTATTAGAACCATTAAATAAATTAATATTACTAATATCAACAATAATATTAGAACCAACATTAATATTTTCATATAGTCCAATATAATTATTACAAATATCAATTATATCACTTAGAATTAAATCAGAATCAATAAAACCAGAAATAGTATAACTATTTATATAAACTATATTAGTTTGATCATATATTTTACTAATATTAAATTGTATATTCAATAATTTAGGATAAATATTTATATTTGTATAACTAGTATTATTAATATAATAATTATGTGAATCAAGTAATGATATATTATTAATAGTTACTATATTATTACCAACATTAACATTATCATATGATATTAAATAATTATTACTAATATCAATATTATCACTATTAATAATACCAGATAATGTATAATATAATAATTGTACATTATTAGTACCATCATATATTTTATCATTAATAATAAAATTAGGAATTATTAATTTAGGTAATATATTAGCAGTAATTATATTATCAATATAATAATTATAATTTGATATAAAACACGATATTGTTATATTATAATCACTATTAATAGTTGAAAAATAAGCATTATAATTTATTATATCATTTATGAGTCCACCAGATAATGATACATAAGCTGTATTAGTTCCATCATAAAATTTATCAATACCTAATGCTATAATTGGTTTTGGTAATATTGTTCCAATTGTTTTAATATAACTATTTGTATAATAATTATTAGAACCATTAAATAAATTAATATTACTAATATCAACAATAATATTAGAACCAACATTAATATTTTCATATAATCCAATATAATTATTACAAATATCAATTATATCATTTAAAATTAAATCATCATCAATAAAACCTGATATAGTATAATCAGTAATATAAGCTATATTTGTTTGATCATATATTTTACTAATATTAAATTGTATATTTAATAATTTAGGATAAATATTTGCATTAGTATTAAATGTATTATTAATATAATAATTATTAGATTCAAATAATAATAAATTACTAATTAATACAGATTGATTTCCTATATTATAATTACTAAAATATAATAAATAATTATTACTAATATCAACATTATCATTATTAATAATACCAGATAATGAATATGATAATATAGATGCTGTATTAGTTCCATCATAAATTTTATCATTAATAATAAAATTAGGAATTATTAATTTAGGTAATATATTAGCACTTGGTATATTTTCAATATAATAATTATTATTTGATATAGTACTTGATATACTAATATTTGTACCAATATTAATAGTTGAAAAATAAGCAGTATATATAATTATATCATTTGTGAAAATGCCAGATAATGTTAATGAAGCATAATTTGTACCATCATAAATTTTATCAATACCATAAGCATTAATTGGTTTCTGTAATATTATTCCTGTTGTTTGAATATAATTATTAATATAATAATTATTAGAATTATAAAATAAATTGATATTACTAATATCAACAATTATATTAGAACCAACATTACTATTTTCATATAATCCAATATAATTATTACAAATATCAACAAAATCAGAATTAATAAAACCAGAAAGAGTATAACTATTTATATAAACTATATTAGTTTGATCATATATTTTACTAATACTAAATTGTATATTTAATAATTTAGGATAAATATTAATATTTGCATAACTAGTAGTATTAATATAATAATTAGTTGTATCTATTAATGAAATATTATTAATAGTTACTAAATTATTACCAACATTAACATTATCATATGATATTAAATAATTATTACTAATATCATTATAATCATTATTAATAATACCTGATAATGTATAATATAATAATTGTAAATCATTAGTACCATTATATATTTTATTATCAATAATAAAATTAGGTATAATTAATTTAGGTAATATATTAGCTGTTGTTACATTATTAATTAAATAATAATTATTTGATATAATACTTGATATTGTGATATTTATATTTGTACCTACATTAATACTATCATAATATGCATAATAAGTTATTATATCATTTATATATACACCAGATAAACTTAAATAAGCAATATTTGTTCCATCATAAAATTTATCAATACCATATGCTATTATAGGATATGATAATATATTACCAAAAGCATAAATATAATTAATATTATAATTATTTGCTGATTCACCATATAATGATAAATTATTAAAATATATTGGAATATTATAATTAGTATTAATATCACTATAATATGCAATATAATTATTACATATATCAACAATATCATAATTAATTATACCTGATATAGTATAACTAGAAACAAAAGCATTATTAGAACCGTCATATAATTTATCATTAATTATAAATGTAATCCATAATGGTGACGGATTAATAATAAAATTATATATTCCTGATATAGATATATAATAATTATTTGTTGAACCGTATAATGATAAATTATTAACAATTATTTCATATATTCCTGCATTAATATTATCAATATTATATATATATGTTGAACTAATATCAACTAAATCATTATTAAAAATACCTGATAATGTATATGTGTATATTAAATTATTAGTTCCATTATAAATACTATAAAATGTTGGTATTATTATTGATTGTAAAATATTTGAAAATGTATTACTATTAATAAAATAATAATTATTATTACTAATAAAACTAGATATTGTAATATTAATATTATAGTCGCTATTAATTGTATCATAATAAGCATAATAATTTACACTATCATTATTAATTAGACCACTTATTGATAATATTGCATTAATAGTCCCATCATAATATTTATCAATTCCATAACCATAAATACCTAATGGTAAAATATTACCTGTTGTACTAGATGTTGAATTAATAATATAATTATTAGAGCCATATAAATTAATATTACTAATATCAACAATTATATTATTATTAACATTAATATTTTTATATATTGCGATATAATTATTACAAATATCAACAAAATCATAATTATATACACCACTGATAGAATAATATAGAACATTTGCATTATTAGTTTGATCATAAATTTTATCACTAATAATAAAATTAATATTTACTAGGCTAGGTATAATAGTACCAGCAGTATTAAAAGTAGAACTAATATAATAATTATTATTAGTTAATGATAAATTACTGATTAAAATATTTTGTAATCCTACATTATTATTAGTATAAATGGCAGTATAATTTGATGATAAATCAACAATATCATTATTTAGTTGACCAGATAATGAATATATTATAGATGCATAATTAGTAGAATCGTATATTTTTGTTATTCCATTAAATATTCCAGTTATTAATTTTGGTAAAATATTTGAATATGTATTACTATTAATAAAATAGTAATTATTATTACTAATAAAACTAGATATTGTAATATTAATATTTGTTCCTACATTAATACTATCTAAATAAGCATAATACATAACATTATCATTATTAAATAAACCACTTATTGATAATAATACATTATTTGTTCCATCATAATATTTATCAATACCATAACCATAAATACCTAAAGGTAAAATATTACCTGTACTTTTAAATGTAGAATTAATAACATAATTATTAGAACCATATAAATTAATATTACTAATATCTACAATTATATTATTATTAACATTAATATTTTCATATAATGCAATATAATTATTACAAATATCAACAAAATCAAAATTATAAATACCACTAATTGAATAATATAATATATTAGCATTATTTGTTTGATCATAATTTTTATCACTAATTACAAAATTAATATTTAATAAACTAGGTATAATAATTCCACTAGTATTAATTGTATTATTAATATAATAATTATTATTAGTTAATGTTAAATTATTTATTATAATATTTTGTAATCCTACATCATTATTAGTATAATAAGCTGTATAGTTTGATGATAAATCAACAATATCATTATTTATTTGTCCTGATAATGAATATATTATTGTTGCATAATTAGTACTATTATATATTTTAGATATTCCGCTAAATGATCCAGTTATTAATTTAGGTAATATATTAGCTGTTGTATATGGTACAAATATATAATTTGTAATATTACTAGATATTGTTATTAATATATTATTATTAACATTTGAATTAATAAAATTAGCAGAATAATTAATTATATCATTTCCTAATAATCCACTAATTGATATATTAGCTAATGTTGTACCATCATAAATTTTATCAATACCAGTAGAATATAATAATACTGGATATATATTACCATATATTGTACTATTTGAATTAATATTATAATTATATGATAAAATACCTGATAATGTAATATTACTAATATTTATTAATATATTATTATTAACATTAATATTATTATAATAAGCATTAAATAATAAATTAATAGTATCTAAATTTACAATACCTGATAATGAATATGTTAAATATGCATTATTTGTTGTATCATAATTTTTATCAAGTGAATAAAATGTACTAGTTATAGTTTTTTTTGTAATATTACCTAATACAATACTAGATATTGATATATAATAATTATTTGATGATGAACCATACAATAATATATTTGATATAATAACATTTTTATTTTGACCTACATATGGATCAATATAAAATGCTGTATATGATATATCTACAATATCATTATTATATATTCCTGATAATGTGTATATTATTGATACATTTGTTGTACCGTCATAAACTTTATCAATAACTGTAAAATAAGGAATTATTTGTTTTTTATAAATAGTTGCATATAATACATTATTTACTATTTGATAATTATTATTATTATTATATAAACTAAAATACACTAAATTATATCCTACATTACTAGTTGAAAATGCTGAATAATAATTTATTATATCATTACTTAATATTCCTGATAATGTTAATATAATATCAGTTGTTTTATCATAAATTTTATCTTGTGTATAAATAGTAATTAATTTTGGTATTATTGATCCAAATGTTAAATTACTTGATATAAAATTATAATTAAATAATAATAAACCTGATAATGTAATATTACTAATATCTATTATAATATTATCATTAACAAAATTTTGTCTATAATTAGCAATATAATTTGGTGATATTGTAATATTATCATTTACTATTAAACCACTAATTGAACTGGTATTTAATATAACACTAAATAATTGATCATAAATTTTATTAATATATCCAATATATATATTTTTAGGTATAATATCAGCAAAAGTAAAACCAGATGATGATATATAATAATTAATATTATTTAATGTTAAATTATTAATTAATAATAATTTATTATTGGCTACATTAGAATCTATAAAATTAATAACATAATTATTAGATATATCAACAAAATCATTAATTATTACACCAGATAATGAATAAATTATTGAACCATATGTTGTCCCATCATAGATTTTATTATTACCACTCAATAATAATGATAATTGTTTTGGATAAATATTAGCAGTAACTAAATCTGATGATAATTGATAATTTATAGAATTAGATAATGTTATATTAATTATTTTATTATTACCAATATTATAATCATTAAAATAAGCCCTATAATAAATTATATCATTGCTAATAATACCAGATATTGATAATAAAACATTTGTTGTTTGATCATAAATTTTATTACTTGCATTAATATTTAATATTTTAGGATAAATATTTCCATAAACTGTATATTTAGTTAATACATAATAATTATTATTATTAAATATAAATATATTAGAAATATCAACTAAAATATTATTATTAACATTAATATTTCTGTATAAACCATATATAGAACTTGATAATGTTACTGTATTTAAATCTGAATAATATATACCAGATAAAGTATAATTTATAATTGCATATGGTGATTTATCATAAGATTTATTAATTATAAAATTAGGTGTTATTATGGATGGTGTAATATTAGCACTAGTAAAACCTGAACTAGAAATATAATAATTAGAATTAGTTAGTGATAAATTAGTAATTATTAAGGGTTTATTATTGCCCACATTTGGATCTAAATATTGTGATATATAATTATTAGAAATATCAACAACATCATTACTAATAACACCAGATAAAGTATACTTAAAAGTTCCATTAATTGTTGAATTATATACTTTATTATTACCAATAGGTAATAATGTAATTTGTTTTGGATAGATATTACCAAATATTTGATCAGATGATAATTGATAATTAGTATTATTATTATAATATGGATGATTACTAGGTAAAAATGATTGTATATTCCATTTAATAGCAAGATAACCTTCTAATTGTTGACGTTCTGTTGTTGTTAAAACACGATTATAAACAATAACTTCACTAATAACACCGGTAAAACGTGTAGCTTTATCAGCACGTGTACCAATATAAAAAGCATTACTTAAACTATCACTAAATAATGTAGATATATTTTGACTAAAATTAGTTGTTCCATTAACATATTCAACCCATAAACCAGATGTAATAGTAAATGATAATAAATTTAAATTAGTTGCTGTTAATATATCAAGTGGTGAACTGTATACATTATTTGATATGCCATTTCCTTGATAACGTGCACCATTAAAAATATCAAATGGTGCTGGATTTGCTCCAGTACTTCTACTTACAATACCTTCATTACCATTTTTAGCACCATTTTTTTGAAATACAATAAAAACAGTTATACTAGTAGATGTTGTACCAGCAGGCATTGGTGCTGATAATTCTTGATTAGCATTTATTTGAATTGCCGGTAAATTATTAAAACCAATATTATTATATTGTGCATATGTAGTACTTGTACCAAATTTTGTAGCATTACGATTATATCCAGATTTGTCATTCCATTGTAATAATGAATTATTAGATAATATTAATGTTGAATAATCATTTGCATCTAACCATAATTGTAAATTATTAATTGATAATGGTGAATTATTATTTAAAAAATTATATATTAAAACTGTAATTAATTTATTATTACCAACATTATAATCATTAAAATTAGCAGAATACATAATAATATCACCACTTATAGATCCAGATAATGTAATTAGTATAGTTGTTGATTGATTATAAATTTTATTATTACCATATACATATAATAATTTTTGATAAATATTACCAAAAACGGTATAATTAGGTAGAATATAATAATTATTAGATCCAAATACATATAAATTTGAAACATCAACTAAAATATTATAATTAGCATTATAATTTCTGTAGGTACCATAAAAATTATTAGATATTGTGACATTATTTAAATCTGAAAAATATATACCAGATAAAGAATATGTAATATATGCTTTAGTTGTTTTATCATAATACTTGTTAATTGTAAAATTAGGTGTTATTAATGCAGGAAAAATATTAGCTTTAGTTAGACCAGAACTAGATATATAATAATTATAATAACTGGAACCATATAATACTAAATTATTAATTAATAATTGTTTATTATTACCCACATTAGGATCTAAATATTGTACTGTGTAAATATTAGAGATATCGACTAAATCATTGCTAATAATACCAGATAAAGTATATGTAAAACTACCATTTATTGTTGTATCATATATTTTATTAATACCAGTTGCTAGTAATGTTAATGGTTTTGGATAAATATTTGCAGTTATTGTATTATATGATATTTGATAATTAATATTATAAATATAATAAGGATGATTAGTAGGTAATGAATACATTAAATTCCATTTATTAGCTAAATAACCTTCCATCATTTGACGTTCATTTGTTGATAATACACGATTATATACTATTAATTCAGAAACAACACCATTAAATGTTCCACCTAAATCTGTTGATGTTCCTATTAATAAATAATTAGCACCTACATTATCACTAAAAATAGGTGAAAAATTGCTATTAAGTGTTGATGTTCCATTAAGATATTCATCCCATAATCCCGCAGTAATTGTAAAAGACATTAAATTTAGGTTTGATGCTCCTCGTATATCAAATGAATTCGCACCATATCTAGTTATACCATCTCCTTGAAATCGTCCATTATTTTGTATCATAAATGGTGCAGCCATATTAGCAACCGATCTATATAATAATGATTCATATTGTACACCATAACTATTTTTTTGAAAAATTATAAAAACGGTAATACCAGTTACAAATGTACCAGATGGTATTAAAATACCTAAACCATTATTAGGAATTATTTGAATACCTGGTAAATTATTAAAATTAGTACTACTATAGGTAGGATTAACTGGATTATTACCATATTTAAATGCAAACCTATTATATACAGATTTATCATTCCATTTTAATAAATAATTATTTGATAATGTTAATGTAGAATAATCTTGTGCATCTAACCATAATTGTAAATTACTTATAATTAATGGTAAATTACTATAATATATACTATTTGATAATGTTACATTAATTAATTTATTATATTCAGCATTACTATTATTAAAAGTTGCAGTATATTTAATCACTTCATTAGTAAAAACACCTGAAACTGTTAATATTGCATTATTAGTTTTATCATAAAATTTATTATTACTATATACTGATATTATTTTTGGATAAATACTACCATAAATAGTAGTATAATTATTAATATAATAATTATTTAATGTATTACCGGTTAATATTAAATTACTAATAGTAATCATAATATTATTACTTGCAAATGTAGTAGCATATTTTGCAGTATAATTATTATATATATCAATAGTACCAATGTCACTAGGAAAAATACCAGATAAAGTATAAGTTACATATGCTTTTGTATTTTGATCATAATATTTATTTAGTGAAATAAAATTAGGTGTTATTAATTGTGGTAATATAATTCCATAAATAATAGTTGAAATAGTAATTGTATAATTAAAACTATTAAAACCATATAAATTAATATTATTAATAATTAATGGTTTAATTCCAGTATTTGGATTAGAATAGCTTGTATATGTATAATTATTTGATATATCAACAATATCACCATAAATAATATTTGATAATGTATATGTTATAGAATTATTAATAATACTTGTTGCATTATAATATTGATTTGGTATACTAAATGTAGGTGTAATAATTCTAGGATAAATATTAGCAGTTGTTGTTGTATTTCCTAATTGATAATTAATATTATTATTATATTTATAATAAGATGAAAATGCATTATAATATGGATGTATTGTTGGTAATTGTGTTTGTAAATTCCATTTCCATGATAAATATCCTTCAATAAATTGTATTTGTGCTGTAGTTAAAACAGAATTATAAACAAGTATTTCTGATATATAACCATTAAATATAACATTATCAGTTGTAATTGTATTATTACCGATACAAAAAAATGATATATTAAAATATCTGGTTCTTATTAAAGTATTATTTATAGTTGTACTATTACCATTTTGAATTGTTACATATTGTCTTAAACCATCATACCATGATTCATATAAATATGGTGATGCATAATTAGGAATATTCATACCTGTAAATGTAAAACTTGTATTTGGACCAACTTGTGCACCTATACGCATAAAACTATAACCACCAGCACTACTATAATCACTGATACCATTACCAGAACTAAAACCAATTAATCTATTTGAATTATTAGGTAGTGAATTTATTGAACAAACTACAAAAACAGTTATTGATGTAGACGTGTTAGTAATATTACCAGTTAACCATTGATTACCTGAAAACTTTAATGCTGGTAAATTATTTAATCCTGTACTATTATAAGTAAATGGAATATTAGCAGTTGCATTATTTCCTAATCCTGATTTATCATACCATGTTGAAATTAATGTATTATTTTGAACTGGTATTAAATTATTAAATGGATCCATAGCATCAAACCATAATACACAACCTTTAATATTTGTAATATTATTAATTATAATATTATTTGTATTTAATAATGAAACATTAATATTTAATCCAATACCACTATTTATAGTAGAAAATTGTGCAGTATAGTCAATATTTTCATTATTAATAATACCTGATAATGTTACAGTTGATGTTAAAGTTTTATCATAATATTTATTATTTCCAACACTATTTATAATTTTTTGATATATATTACCATAAATGTAATAATAATTATTAATATAATAATTACTAGTACCAATTAAATTAATATTATTAATATCAATTATTTTATTATTACCTACAAAAATATCACGATAAGTACTAATATAATTTGGTAATATCGAAATATTATTATTAATATCAACCGGTAATATACCTGATAATGATAAATATTTTACATTTCCATTAATTGTTTGATCATAATATTTATCTAGTGATATAAAAATAGGTGTTACAAATTTAGGTAATATATTACTTGATACTTGATAATTATTAGATACTTGATAATTATTTATTATGTAATTATTAGTTGCATCAATTAAATATCCACTAATATAAACTGGAATATTATTTCCCACATTACTAGTATTAAAATTTGCACTATAAATTAATGAAATATTATCACCATAATAAATACCTGATAATGTAATTAGTGCATTAGTTGTACCATCATATATTTTATTATTACAATATAAATTTAATGGATATGGTAAAATATTTGCATTAGTAATACTATTTGTTATTATATAATTATTATTTTGATTATTTATTGGATATAATGGTGAACTATATAATTGATTAATTTCATTTAAAGATAATATACGATTATAAACTCTAAAATCATCAATTAATCCTATATAATTACCTGATATAGTATTACTATTACCAATATAAAATTTTGTATGTGATTTATTTAATATATATATTCCAATACCTGTGTATACTAATAAATTATTAACATATAAATTATTATAACCAGATGCATCACAAGTCCATACAATATATGTCCAATTATAATTATTAATAATACCGTTATAAATATTATCAGTTATTATATTTCCTAATTTTGATGATAATTTATTTGCATTATTTATAAATAAACAAAAATTAGATTCTGAACTATTACCTAAATCAAATAATAGTTGATTTGATACTATATTATTATTATATCTAAACCAAAAACTGAATGAAAAACCGGTATTTAAAGATGCTAATATTTTATTTATTATAACATATTGATTACCATTCAGTGATAAACAACTAGTTCCCAAATATTGATTATTATAATCAAATGTATTAGTTCCAATTATCGATGCATCAATTAATGGATTATTTACATTAACATTAGCTATATTATTACCATAAATGGTTGATTGATCAAATGTATAATATATAATTAATCCATTTTGAATAATAAAAGTAGTACTTTGAATACCAGATATTGTTATATTAATATTTAAATTTGAATTATAATCATAAAATAAGGCTTGATAATTAATAATATCACCATATATTAAACCACTAAATGTTACTTGTGCTAAATTATTTTGACTATAATATTTATCATTTCCAATTGCTAATATTGGTTTAGGTATAATATTTGATTTTATTCTTATTGTTGAATCTATAAAATAATTTGATGCAGCAGAACCATATAATATTATATTAGAAACATCAATTATATTATATCCAGTATTTTTTGTTCTATAATATCCAATAATATTAGAATATAAATTTACATTAGATAAATCATATGAATATACACCATTTAATGAATAATTTGATAATATAGTATTTTGTGTTCCATCATATATTTTATCATTAAAATAAATATTTGGTGTGATAATATAAGGAACGATTATACCAATTGTTTGACCAGAACTAGGAGGTAAAATATAATTACTTGCCGCCGGGCCATCAATAACTAAATTATTATAATAAATAGTATTAATTCCTACATTTATACTATTATAATTAGCATTATAATTGGTAATATAAATTTTACCAATATCACTAGGAATTATACCAGATATTGTTAATACTACACTATTTGTAGTATCATAATATTTAGTAATCCCATATATATTTATAGTAGGTTGTATCAATATATTAGATGAAATAGATGATTGTGAATTTAAAAATATATTTGTATTAAAAGAATTAAAATTGGTATATAGATTATAATATGATGGTGCTAAATTAGATAAATTAATTGTAGCATTATTTATGAATGGTATATTTATTAAGTTTGAACTATAATTATTTACTAATAAATTACCTACTGGTGTATAAATATAATTTGAATTATATATTAATTTACTAATATTACCATAAGTACCAATTCTTATAATATTATTATAATTAGTAATACAATTAATATTTTGATTATTAGTAGATGATACATTAAACCAATTAATACCACCATTATTAGTATTAAATATAGTACCACCAAATCCAACAACTATAGCATTATTAATATCTAATATAGTAATTGCTTTTAAATCATACATACTTACATTAGTATATGTCCATGATATTCCACCATTATTAGTTTGTAAAATACAACCCTTTTCACCTACAACATAACCATATGATAAATTATACATTGCAATACCATAAAATGTTTGTATATTACTTGGTAATGTTCCTAAATTAGTGTTTAGTAAATTCCATGTAATACCATAATTATTAGAACTAATAATAGTTTGATTAGATCCAACCGCATATATTATACCACTAATACCAATAATAGTTTGATAATAATAAGCATTAATACCCGGATAAATATTTGTAAAACTATAACCACCATTAGTAGTAATTAATATTGAATTAGTATACCCACAAACGACACCATATAATCGTGAAGCAAAGTATATATTGGATAAAAATATATTTTGTAATGTATATAATATTAACCATGATAAACCAGAATTATTTGAATATATAACTGAGCCATCATTAGTAGAACCAAAAATTTCAGCAGATATTGAATAATTAGTTATATAAGCAGTTGTAATTATTGATGTTAAATTTGCAGGAATATATGACCAAATAACACCAGATAATGAATTTAAATTATTACTAAAATATATACCATTTAAATAAGCGCATGCAACCCCAATATTATTATTATACATATGTATAAATAAATAATCATCACTATTAACAAATTCTTGTTTTAATGCAGAAACATTAACATTTAAATATAAACTAGAATTAAAAGTACTAATATTATTTTTAGATAATGTATAATATGTATTTGTAGGTACAAGTATATATGAAATTGTTAATAAATTTAAAAATGTATAATTTATATTAGTATTAGAGGAACTGGAATCTACAATAGATAAATTAAAATTATAATTATATAAACCATTTACTAAATTATAAAATGTATAATTGATAATATTACTAGTATTATAAAGTAATAAATTATTATAATAATTATAAATATTTAAATTAATAGGTCTAAATAGTTCTATTTTATATAAATTATTATCATAACTTAATGCATATAGTGAGTTATTAATAGCAAATAATTTATTATATATGGCATTAAGATTATATGTTGACCAACTAACACCACTATTAAACGATATAAAATAAGATGCATTTAATAATGAAACAATAATTATATTAGAATATAATATTATTATATTTGTTATTCTAAAATTAAAAGTAAATAATGTAGTAAAAGAATTACCATTAAATAAATATAATATATTATTATATGTACAAATAATATATGATGGATTTAATATATATGCAAATGTTATACTAATACCATTATTATTATATGCTTGAAATGATGTGAAACCATTTGATGTGATAATTAAATAATTATTACATGTTATACAAACATAATTTTTATCATACATATATATATTATTAAATGTATATCCAGTAATATTTATTAATGACCATGTACTACCATAATTAGATGATTTATATAATGTATTGCTACTTATAACATAGCCAGTTTCATTTATAAATATTATATTATTAAATTTAGTAGTATAATTTATAAAATTATATTGCCATGTATAACCTCCATCTGTACTTTTTTGAATAATATTAGTATTTAAAATAATAATATTTAAATTATCCCATACATAAAAATCTGTAATATTTCCAGATATAGAACTAGAAATAGTTAATGTTGACCATGTAATACCACCATTATATGTTATACTTAAAAAATTATCATAATTATTACTAGAAACATATCCAATATTATTATTTACAAAAAATAATTTATTTGGTAGTACACTGGGTATTAAATTTGTTGATACTTGTTGCCAATATGTATTTACTTCAATAATATAATTTGTTGAATAATTTAATGTACTATAATAATTATAATTTATAAATAAATTATTTAATGTAATATTAGTAATTTGTCTATTAATTTGTACACTATTAGATGATATATTATTATAAATTAGTGAATTATCAGATACAAAATTAGATATTATATTATTAATACCAAAATTAATATTACTAATATTAATACTATTATTAAAATTATATAAATTATTATTAATACTTAATTTACCTGGTAAACTAATATATAAACGATAAATATTATTATCTGATCCAATACCATAAACAGTATTATTAATAAAAGTTAAATTAATAATAGGATAAATAATTGGATATATTAACCATGTAGAACCTAAATCATATGAAATATAATAATTATAATCTAATACAGATACAATAATAGTATTTAAATTTGGCATTATTACACTAGTAATTACATTAGTTGTTGTCAATATAGTACCTATTGTATATGTATTATAATTAAATAAATTTAAACTATTAGAATTGTATAATAATATAATATTTGTATTATAAATATATGCATTATTATAACTAAATCCGAGTGTACTTTGTATATTATTATAATATATATATATATTACCACTACCAATATATATTACAAATGTTTTAGTGAACATTTGTATTGAATAAATATAAACAGTAATATAATTATAATAATTCCATGTTAATCCATAATTATTAGTATTATAAATATAACCATTTGTACTACCTATAAATCCTATTTCATTAATAAAAGCTAATGATGATAGTACGTAACCATTAAATACACTACTAATTGTTAACCATGATAATCCTTGATTACTTGTTTTATATGCACTATTACTAGTAATATAAAAAATATTAGAAATATCCCATGCATAAAAATCAATAATATTATTATATGATATTGTTGGTATTGGCGTCCATGTATAACAACTATTAACAGTTATATTAATATTACCATAATTACCAATAGTGAAACCACATGATGATGATATCATTCTAATTATATTACTAGACCCAATAATATTTGAACTAATAAGTGTCCAATTTGTTGTTTTTTCTGGTAAAAAAGTAGTAATATTATAATTTAATTTAACAGTAGAGCCATATAGTATTTTAGGGCTATTTATTGTACTACTAATTGTACTAATATTTATAGTTGGATTTAATACATTAATATTATATATATTAGAGGATATAGAATTATATATTAATGGATTATTAGTATTAAAATTAGCAATAATGTTATAATTATTTGGTATTATGTCAGTTAAAATATTATAATTATTAATTAATTGTGTACCTAATAAATAATTTGTATTAATATCAGTAAATGTTAAAGTTCCCGGTAATCCAATATATATTCGATAAATATTATTATCAATACCAATACCATATATAGTATTATTTATTAATGACATATTAATAATTGGTGATACTACAGAATATAATGACCATGAAATACCTAAATTATATGAAATATAATAATAATAATTTAATACTGATGCTATTATAGTAGTAGAATTTAACATAACAATACTTATTACAACATCATTAAATGTATAACTATTATAAATACTATTAGTTAAACTATTATATATAGTAAAATTATTTGAATTATATATTACTATTATAATACTACTATTATAAGCAATAATATAATTTATTGGATAACCAAAGTTATAATAAGTATTATTAAAATTATATATCATAAAAAAAATATTATTTTGGCTTGTTCCAATTGTAAATATTGATTTACTTATCATACTAATATTAGTAATACTACTACCTTTCAGATTAAAAAAATTCCATGTTAGACCATAATTAGATGAATTATAAATATATCCATTATAACAACCAATTAATCCTGTATCACCTATAAAAGCTAATGATACTAATTGTATTCCATTAAATACACTACTAATTGTTAACCATGATAAACCTTGATCAGTTGTTTTATATGCAGCATTACTAGTTATATAAAAAATATTTGATATATCCCATGCATAAATATCAATTATATTATTAGTTGATATTGTTGGTACTGTTAACCATGAATTACAACTATTAGTAGTAATATTAATAGTACCATTATTACTAGCAATAAACCCTAATGTTGGTGTTATCATTTTAATTATATTATTTGAACCATTATTAATAGTACTAATAGATGTCCAATTAGTTGTTATATCTGGTATAAATGGTGATATTTTATAATTTAATTTTATTGATGCACCATAATTAATAGATCCACTAATATTATAAATATTAATAGTTGGATTTAATACATTAATATTATATATATTAGATGATATTGAATTATATATTAATTGATTATTAGAATTAAAGTTAGCAATAATATTATAATTATTAGGTACCATATTACCAAAAATATTAAATGTATTTATTAGTTGTGTACTTATTAAAGATCCAGAATTAATATCAGTAAATGTTAGTGTTCCTGGTAATCCAATATATAATCTATATACATTATTATCAGATCCAATACCATAAATAGTATTATTAATTAATGACATATTAATAATCGGTGATACTAATGGATATGTCGACCATGTTAAACCAGTATCATATGAAATATAATAATAATAATTTAATACTGATACAATTATAGTTGTTTCATTAATAATAAGTACATTTGTTACAGTATCATTTAAAACTGTATTATTATAAATAGTATTAGTTGTATAATTATAAATTATTAAATTAGTAATATTATAATTTACTACACATAATAAATTACTATAAATATAAATTCCATGTATATTATTACCTATATTTATACTATCACCTAGAGACACAATTTTATTTGTTATGAAATTATTATTTGTAAAACCAATATAACAATAAGCATTATTATTTGAACCATAACCAATAAATGATTTAGAAAACATATTAATACATAAAATATTTGTAGTTAATAAATAATTCCATGTTAGACCATAATTAGTTGAGTTATAAATAAAATTATTATTACAACTAATTATTCCGGTATTACCAACAAATGATAGTGTATTTAATTGTATTCCATTAAAAACACTACTAATTGTTAACCACGATAAACCTTTATTAGTTGTTTTATATGCAGCATTATTAGTTATATAAAATATATTTGATATATCCCATGCATAAAAATTAATAATATTATTATATGATATTGTTGGTATTGGTGACCATGTATAACATCCATCAGTTGTAATATTAATAGTTCCATTACTACCAGCAGTAAAACCTAAAGTTGGTGATAACATTCTAATAATATTATTAGATCCATTATTAATAGTACTTGTAAAAGTCCAATTAGTTGTTCTATCTGGTATAAATGGTGATATATTATAATTTAATTTTATTGTTGCACCATAATTAATAGATCCACTAATATTATAAATATTAATAGTTGGATTTAATACATTAATATTATATATATTAGATGATATTGAATTATATATTAATTGATTATTTGAGTTAAAATTAGCAATAATATTATAATTATTAGGTACGATATTACTTAAAATATTAAAACTGTTAATTTGTTGAGTATCAATTAAATATCCAGAATTAATATCAGTAAATGATAGTGTTCCTGGTAATCCAATATATAATCTATATACATTATTATCAGATCCAATACCATAAATAGTATTATTAATTAATGACATATTAATAATCGGTGATACTAATGGATATGTCGACCATGTTAAACCAGTATCATATGAAATATAATAATAATAATTTAATACTGATACAATTATAGTTGTTTCATTAATAATAAGTACATTTGTTACAGTATCATTTAAAACTGTATTATTATAAATAGTATTAGTTGTATAATTATAAATTATTAAATTAGTAATATTATAATTTACTACACATAATAAATTACTATAAATATAAATTCCATGTATATTATTACCTATATTTATACTATCACCTAGAGACACAATTTTATTTGTTATGAAATTATTATTTGTAAAACCAATATAACAATAAGCATTATTATTTGAACCATAACCAATAAATGATTTAGAAAACATATTAATACATAAAATATTTGTAGTTAATAAATAATTCCATGTTAGACCATAATTAGTTGAGTTATAAATAAAATTATTATTACAACTAATTATTCCGGTATTACCAACAAATGATAGTGTATTTAATTGTATTCCATTAAAAACACTACTAATTGTTAACCACGATAAACCTTTATTAGTTGTTTTATATGCAGCATTATTAGTTATATAAAATATATTTGATATATCCCATGCATAAAAATTAATAATATTATTATATGATATTGTTGGTATTGGTGACCATGTATAACATCCATCAGTTGTAATATTAATAGTTCCATTACTACCAGCAGTAAAACCTAAAGTTGGTGATAACATTCTAATAATATTATTAGATCCATTATTAATAGTACTTGTAAAAGTCCAATTAGTTGTTCTATCTGGTATAAATGGTGATATATTATAATTTAATTTTATTGTTGCACCATAATTAATAGATCCACTAATATTATAAATATTAATAGTTGGATTTAATACATTAATATTATATATATTAGATGATATTGAATTATATATTAATTGATTATTTGAGTTAAAATTAGCAATAATATTATAATTATTAGATACAACATTACTTAAAATATTAAAATTGTTAATTTGTTGAGTACCAATTAAATATCCAGAATTAATATCAGTAAATGTTAATGTTCCTGGTAATCCAATATATAATCTATATACATTATTATCAGAACCAATACCATAAACAGTATTATTAATTAATGACATACTAATAATTGGTATTAATAATGGATATTGTAACCATGAATATCCACCATTATATGAAATATAATAATAGTAATTTAATACTGAAACAATAATTGTAGTTGCATTAATCATAATTGCATGTGTTATTTTATCATTAAATATAGTAGTATTATAATTTGTATTAGTAATTACATTATTAACACCTAATACAGTATTACTTACAATAATATAAATTAGATCACTATATATATAAATATAATTTACTAAATAGGTAACACTGTTATAAGTAAAAGTATTATTTGTATAAGCAGTAGTATAACTATTAGTTGTGACTCTTAAATTAGAATCAGCAGTAGCAGAAATTATAAATGATTTAGAAAACATAGAAATATAAACAATTGAACTATTTAAATTATATTTATATACCCATGTTAAACCATAATTAGATGAACCATAAATAGTATTATTATTAGTAAATGATATTAAACCAGTATCACCATAAAAAGCAAGACTACGTAATATATCACCATTAAAAACACTACTAATTGTTAACCATGATAAACCTTGATTAGTTGTTTTATATGCAGCAGTACTAGTTATATAAAATATATTTGAAATATCCCATGCATAAAAATCAATTATATTATTATATGATATTGTTGGTACTTGCGACCATGTATAACAACCATCAGTAGTAATATTAATAGTACCATTATTACCTGCAGTAAAACCTACATATGATGATAACATTCTAATAATAGTATTAGTACCTCTATTAATAGTTCCTATAGGAGTCCAAAAAGTTGTTCTATCTGGTATAAATGGTGATATATTATAATTTAATTTAACTGAAGATCCATATATAATAGATCCACTAATATTATAAATATTAATAGTTGGATTTAATACATTAATATTATATATATTAGATGATAATGAATTATATATTAATTGATTATTTGAATTAAAATTAGCAATAATATTATAATTATTTGATACAATATTACTAAAAGTATTAAATATATTTATTGGTTGAGTGCCAATTAAATATCCAGAATTAATATCAGTAACTGTTAATGTTCCTGGTAATCCAATATATAATCTATATACAATATTATCAGATCCAATACCATAAATAGTATTATTAATTAATGACATTGAAACTATTGGTGATAGTAATGAATATTGTAACCATGAGTAGCCAGTATCATATGAAATATAATAATAATAATTTAATACTGATACAATAATTGTAGTTGCATTAATCATAATTGCATGTGTTATTATATCATTAAATATAGTAGTATTATAATTTGTGTTAGTAAGTACATTATTAACACCTAATACAGTATTACTTACAATAATATAAATTAAATCACTATATATATAAATATAATTTGCTAAATATGTAATACTGTTATAAGTAAAAGTATTATTTGTATAAGCAGTAGTATAACTATTAGTTGTGACTCTTAAATTAGAATCAGCAGTAGCAGAAATTATAAATGATTTAGAAAACATGGAAATATAAACACTTGAACTATTTAAATTATATTTATATACCCATGTTAAACCATAATCAGATGAACCAAAAATAGTATTATTATTAGTGAATGATATTAAACCAGTATCATCATAAAAAGCAAGACTACGTAATATATTACCATTAAAAACACTACTAATTGTTAACCATGATAAACCTTTATTAGTTGTTTTATATGCAGCAGTACTAGTTATATAAAATATATTTGAAATATCCCATGCATAAAAATTAATAATATTATTATATGATATTGTTGGTATTGGTGACCATGTATAACAACCATCAGTAGTAATATTAATAGTACCATTATTACCTGCAGTAAAACCTACAGTTGGTGATAACATTCTAATAATAGTATTAGTACCATTATTGATATAACCAATAGATGACCAAAAAGTTGTTCTATCTGGTATAAATGGTGATATATTATAATTTAATTTAACTGAAGATCCATATATAATGGTTCCACTAATATTATAAATATTAATAGTTGGATTTAATACATTAATATTATATATATTAGATGATAATGAATTATATATTAATTGATTATTTGAATTAAAATTAGCAATAATATTATAATTATTGGATGATACATTACTTAAAATATTAAATGTATTTATTAGTTGAGTACCAATTAAATAATTAGAATTAATATCACTAAAGGTTAAAGTTCCAGGTAATCCAATATATAATCTATACACATTATTATCAGATCCGATACCATAAATAGTATTATTAATTAATGACATTGAAACTATTGGTGATAGTAGTGAGTATTGTAACCATGATGTACCTAAATTATATGAAATATAATAATAATAATTTAATACTGATACAATAACGGTAGTTGAATTAATTATAAGTGCATTTGTTATTATATCTGTAAAAATAGTAGTACTATAATTAGTATTAGTTACAAAGTTATTAATATTAATATTATTATTACCAATAACCATATAAATTGTACTACTATAAATATAAACATATTTTATTAAATAAGAAAAATTAGTATTTGTATAAACATTATTATTATAACTATTAGTTGTCATTCTTAAATTATTATCAAGAGTCGCAGATAATATAAATGTTTTAGAAAACATACCAAAATAATTTATTGAAAAATTTAAATTATATTTGTATATCCAAGTTAAGCCATAATCAGATGATCCATATATATTATTATAATTACTAAATCCTATTAATCCAGTATCACCAACAAATGATAATGCATTTAATGTATAACCATTAAATATACTACTAATTGTTAACCATGATAAACCTTGATTAGTTGTTTTATAGGCAGCATTATTAGTTATATAAAATATATTTGAAATATCCCATGCATAAAAATCAATTATATTATTATATGATATAGTGGGTATTGGTGACCATGTATAACAACCATCAGTAGTAATATTAATAGTACCATTACTACCAGATGTAAACCCTATTGTTGGTGTTATCATTCTAATAATACTATTAGTACCTCTATTAATAGTTGCTATTGCGGTCCAATTAGTTGTTTTATCTGGTATAAATGGTGAAATATTATAATTTAATTTAAGTGAAGATCCGTATATAATAGATCCACTAATATTATAAATATTAATTGTTGGATTTAATACATTAATATTATATATATTAGATGATATTGACTTGTATATTAATGGATTATTAGAATTAAAATTAGCAATAATATTATAATTATTTGGTATTACATTACTTAAAATATTAAATGTATTTATTAGTTGAGTACCAATTAAATAATTAGAATTAATATCACTAAAGGTTAAAGTTCCAGGTAATCCAATATATAATCTATACACATTATTATCAGAACCGATACCATAAATAGTATTATTAATTAATGACATTGAAACTATTGGTGATAGTAGTGAATATTGTAACCATGATGTACCTAAATTATATGAAATATAATAATAATAATTTAATACTGATACAATAATGGTAGTTGAATTAATCATAAGTGCATTTGTTATTGTATCATTAAATATAGTTGTATTATAATTTGTATTAGTAATTGCATTATTAACACCTAACACATTATTACTTACAATAATATAAATTAGATCACTATATATATAAATATAATTTGCTAAATAGTTAACACTATTATAATTAAAAGTATTGTTAGTATAACTATTATAACTATTAGTTGTAACTCTTAAATTAGTATCATTAATAGCAGAAATTATAAATAATTTAGAAAACATACAAATATAAACAGTTGGAAGATTTAAATTATATTTATATACCCATGTTAATCCATAATCAGATGAACCATATATATTATTAATATTAGATAATGATATTAAACCAGTATCACCATAAAAAGCAAAACCACTTAATACACCACCATTAAATACACTACTAATTGTTAACCATGATAAACCTTGATTAGTTGTTTTATAGGCAGCATTACTAGTTATATAAAATATATTTGAAATATCCCATGCATAAAAATTAATAATATTATTATATGATATAGTGGGTATTGGTGACCATGTATAACAACCATCAGTAGTAATATTAATAGTACCATTACTACCAGATGTAAATCCTAATGTTGGTGTTATCATTCTAATAATATTATTAGTACCATTATTAATAGAACTTGTAAAAGACCAAAAAGTTGTTCTATCTGGTATAAATGGTGATATATTATAATTTAATTTAACTGAAGATCCGTATATAATGGATCCACTAATATTATAAATATTAATAGTTGGATTTAATACATTAATATTATATATATTTGATGATATTGAATTATAAATTAATTGATTATTTGAATTAAATTTAGCAATAATATTATAATTATTTGGTATTACATTACTTAAAATATTAAAGTTATTAATTTGTTGAGTATCAATTAAATATTCTGAATTACTATCAATAAATGTTAATGTTCCTGGTAATCCAATATATAATCTATATACATTATTATTAGTTCCAATACCATAAATAGTATTATTAATTAATGACATTGAAACTATTGGTGATAGTAGTGAATATTGTAACCATGATGTACCTAAATTATATGAAATATAATAATAATAATTTAATACTGATACAATAATGGTAGTTGAATTAATCATAAGTGCATTTGTTATTGTATCATTAAATATAGTTGTATTATAATTTGTATTAGTAATTGCATTATTAACACCTAACACATTATTACTTACAATAATATAAATTAGATCACTATATATATAAATATAATTTGCTAAATAGTTAACACTATTATAATTAAAAGTATTGTTAGTATAACTATTATAACTATTAGTTGTAACTCTTAAATTAGTATCATTAATAGCAGAAATTATAAATAATTTAGAAAACATACAAATATAAACAGTTGGAAGATTTAAATTATATTTATATACCCATGTTAATCCATAATCAGATGAACCATATATATTATTAATATTAGATAATGATATTAAACCAGTATCACCATAAAAAGCAAAACCACTTAATACACCACCATTAAATACACTACTAATTGTTAACCATGATAAACCTTGATTAGTTGTTTTATAGGCAGCATTACTAGTTATATAAAATATATTTGAAATATCCCATGCATAAAAATTAATAATATTATTATATGATATAGTGGGTATTGGTGACCATGTATAACAACCATCAGTAGTAATATTAATAGTACCATTACCAGAAGTAAATCCAATATTTGATGTTATCATTCTAATAATGTTATTAGTACCATTGGTAATAGTTCCAATTGGTGTCCAAAAAGTTGTTCTATCTGGTAAAAATGGTGATATATTATAATTTAATTTAACTGAAGACCCATATATAATGGATCCACTAATATTATAAATATTAATTGTTGGATTTAATACATTAATATTATATATATTAGAAGAAATACTGTCATATGATTTAGTATTAGATATAAATTGTGTATAAATATTATATGTTTTATTAGGTAAATCACTTAAATATACTGTATTATTGGTATAATTTAATGTGTATGAAGTTAATATATTATTATTATCATAAACATTTATAATACCTGGATAATTTAAATACATACTATAAAGATTATTATTATTAGCAATAGCAAATAATTGATAATTATTTAACACTAATTTATTAATAATAAATGGAATAGAATAACTAGTAAATGTTGATCCATAATTAGTTGAAATTAAATAACTATTACCACTAGTTGCAATAATAATTAAATTATTTTGAACAATTATAGATGTTAAATTATATGTAGCATACGTATATTTTGATGTTAATGATGTAATATTAGTACCAGTATATAAAGTATTATTTGTTATACAATAGATAAAATTATAAATATATATATTATTAGGTGCTATTGTTTGATTATTAAAAATAAATGAATTACCACCGTTTTGACTGGTTGCAATATAATAATTATCTCCATTTGATATAAAATTAATATAAAAATAATTTTTATTTATCATAAATATTGATGTAATTCGTTTATTAAAATATTGTAAATTATTTGATATTAAATTAAAATTATAACCATAATTTGTTGATTTATATAATGTACCATCATTACAACCTATATATCCTGTTTCATTAATAAAAGATATAGCAGTAATTATAGTATTATTATAGTTACCACTAATATCATACCATGATAAACCATTATTTATAGTTTTATATAATTTATTATTACCAATTACAATAATATTACTAATATCCCAACAAATAATATCAGAAAATGTAATATTAGCTGGTGATAATACTTGAGTCCATGTAATACCTCCATTAATTGTTTGAGTAATATTATTATTACTTAATGCAAAACCAATAGTATTTGAAATCATTGTAAATTTACTAACTATACCAGATATTGATACTGAACCAGATATAGTATTTAATTGAGTAAAAAAACTATTAACTTGTGGTATTAATATTGGTGTAAAATTTATATTTATTTTAGCAGATCCACCATAAATTATATTTCCACTAATAGTAGATAGATTCATATTAAATGTTCCAAATAAGTGATTATAATTAATAATATTATCATTAAAATAAATTTCATCAATATATGTATTAGTAGTATCTAATAACCATGAACCACCTATATTAGAATTACCAATATAATTATTAGATACACCTATTTTAATATTTAACAATTGTTCTAAATTTTTAAAAATATAATTATAATATATATTTAATTTACAACTAATAAAATCAAAAATTTGTAAATTATATAAATTTATTAAAGTTTTTAAAAAATTTTTTAGTTGGTCATAATCTTTTAGTTGGTTGTTATCTTTAAGTTGGTCGTAATCTTTTATTAATCCTAATTGATAAATATTAGTAATATTTAATTTACTAATATTATTTAAAATTGTTTCAAAAGTATCTATTTCATAATCAATAACTATATAAAATACATTACTTTTAATTGAATTAATAATTATTTGAATATCTTTTATAGTTTTATCTAAAAGTAATATTTTATTATTATTTATTATCATTATTAATAAATAATAATATAAAAAAATTTAATAATCTAAATTAAAATTTTTTAGTTTATTTTTAATTTATTAAATCTAATATGTCTTTAAAAATTTTATTATATAATAATATTAGTTCAATATGTTGGTTTTTAGATAAATTTTCAATTAATAATAATTCATAAGAATTTAGTTGTCTAAAATTAGTAATATTATCTTTTAACAATTTGAAAGTATCTAACTCTATACTTTTATTATATTTATTATTCATAGTCATAACAATATTAGCTGTTTCCATTATATTTTATATTATTATTATTTTATATTATTTATAATTTTCAATTTTTTTTTTAATTTTAAATAATTGATAAAATTTAGTATTTTCATTAAGCAAAAATAATATTAAATTTTATGTAATCAGTATTATAATGATTAATTATCTATATCCATTAAATCACTATTTAAATTATTATTTATTGTATTATTATTTTCATTTAAAAAAAAATCTATGTTTCTTGCATTTTCTGGCCTATAAGTTGGATATGGTTGTCTATTATATTCATCAATATTGATTAATGGTATAGTTCCTCTATTAGTATCAAAATTAAATCTATTTAAATAATCATCATTACTCATATTAATATCATCATCATCGTTATCATCATCATCATCATCGTCGTCATCATCATCATCATCGTCGTCATCATCATCATCATCATCATCATCATCATCATCATCATCATCATCATCATCATCATCATCATCATCATCTGGTATTATAAAAGATCTAGGAAGCTCTCTATTATTAATTTGGTACGAGTTAATATTTAATTCATAATCAAAATTATTATCTATTTCCATAGGATTAGATTCTTCTATATGTGTAGGTTCATTTATACGCGCAGGTTCATTTATACGTGTAGGTTCATTTATACGTGTAGGTTCATTTATACGTGTATGTCTAAAAAAATCATTATTATTTTCATTTTCACTTAATAAATCATCTAATGTTAATTGTCTACCATGTGGAAGATTGGATCTAGTACCACCAAATAGTTTATTTTTATATTGTAAATATTTATTTTTATATTTTAGATATTTATTTTTATAATCCATATATAAAAATGAGATTTTTAAATATTAAATTATTAATTAAAGTAATATTAAATTTATATAGTTGTTAATTATGTTATAGTTAATTTTATGCATCAAGTATATCTAAGTTTGTTTCTTTCCATCCAATAGTGCCATTAATTTGATTTTTATGAATAAAGTACAATTTATTATTATTTTTAAACAAGTACCAAATTATACTATATCCTGAACCACTTATACATATATTATTTGTGAATATTTGATTATTATTTCGGATATCATTTTTTATAGTTTCACTAATAAAAATATCTCTAAAGTTTCTCATTGATTCTGGTGTAGTAGATATTAATTCAGAAAAATAAGTTATAATTTGTGATTTTGATACATCATTTAGTGTAAGATAGTTGCATTCCATAAGTTCATCAATTGTTAAAGTATTATTAGGTTCAGTATGTGTTAGTTCAGTATTTGTCAAGTTTGTGGTAGAATGAGTAGGATTATATTGTTGAAATAATTGATCTAAATTTATTATATTATGTGACATACATTCTAATTATTGAAGATTACTATAAATATAATTTTTCAATTTTTTATTAAATAATAAAAATTGAAATTATATTATTAATAATTAGTAGAAGATAATAATTTATGAATACTAATAAAAAGTTAATTATAATAATGAAATTAATTCATTATAATTGTAGTATATTAGATATAGGTAATCGAGTAGGAGCAACACAATATATTGATTTTATTAAAGAAGATGAGGTACCGTATAGTATAATGAAAGGTGTAGACTGTTTAAGAAGATCATTTATTGTTATTAAAACAAGTTTTATATTACGTGATGACACAACAATAGATATAATGTCAACATTCTTTCAAAGATATACAGATGAATATTTATTATGGTGTGGTTGTGGTTTTATGATGAATACTGAAGGTGGAATGAGTATTGAACAAATACAATTAATATATGATTTAATAAGTAATGGTTATGTAGATGTAAATGATACTATTAAAGCAACATGTAGATTACATTTTGATCCAATAAAAATAATACTAAAAGCATAATAAAAGAATAATACTAAAAAACTAAAAGAATAATACTAAAAAACTAAAAGAATAATAATACTAAAAAACTAAAAGAATAATATTTATTTATATTTATACATTATTAAACTCAAACAAAAACTTTCTAACCATGTCATTAATACAAATATTTTATTACCATTAGTATGATAATTAATTGTTTGTATAAAATCTGGATCTCTATTAGATAAATAATTAAAAATATTTTGTTTTATAATAATTCCATTATTATTAATTATTTTACTAATTAATGGTTTTAATGCAATAATATTCAGATTGTGACATTCTTCAGAATTTAAACATTCTTCAATATTATCAGCTATTTGTTGAGGAATAATATATTCAATATAAATTTTTTTTTTAATATCATTAGGTAATTTTTTTATAATATTCATAAATAATACCATATTTATAATAAAATTTAAATTTTTCATTTTTTTTTATAATATTTAAAGATTATATATAATAATCATATAATGTCAAAAACTAGAATTAAAAAAAAAAATTCATCAGTATCGATTGTAACAATAACCCAATATATTAGATTTAATTGTTTATTAAATTTATATGAATTAATTAAGTTACAAACTTTTAAAAATATTATTGAATGGACTATTGTTGAAGGTAGTACTATTATAGAAGATGCAACTAATAATAAAAATCAAATATTAGAATTTATAGATCAAAACAATACTAATAATTTTAAGTTCAATTATATAGAATATACAGGACAAAAATTAAGTGATTTAAGAAATTTAGGAAATACAAGTTGTAAAGGTGATATTATTGTATGTATGGATGACGATGATTATTATCCACCCGAACGTATTGAAGAAGCTGTTAAAGCTTTAGATAATAGTTCATATTTAATAGCTGGTTGTAGTGATATTTATTTATATGAATATTTACTTGATAAATTATATAAATTTAAGGGTTTTCATCAAAATCATTCAACAAATAATTGTTTTGCTTTTAAAAAAGAATATTTATTAAATCATAAACATGATTCTGGATTAATAATGTCAGAAGAAAAAAGTTTTACAAATGATTTTAAAGAGCCTATGATTCAATTAAATTCTAAAAAATGTATAGTTGTATCAAGTCATAATTTTAATACTTTTAATAAACGTGAATTATGTATTGGTGGTTCTGTTGGTATTAATCCAACCTTATCAGAAGTAAATTTAGATTCAGATAGTATTTATAATTATATTCCAGAATATTTTTATAATAAAATGAAATCATTATTTTATAAAGAAGAAGATTCTGAATATGATATTGTTTATTATACTGGTGGTTTTGGTACACCGTGGGATCCAAAAGATAAAACATTAGGAGGATCGGAACAAGCTATTGTTAATTTAAGTGAATCATGGGTTCAATCTGGTAAAAAAATTGCTGTTTATGCAAATATATTATCAGGGAAATTAACGGAATTACAATATAATAATGTTAATTATTTTAGTTGGAAAACATTACCATTTAATCACAAATTTAAAACTATTATATTATGGAGATTTAATGGATTTATATCTAGTATTATGTTTAGTTTAAAAGCAACAAATATTTTATGGGACTTGCATGATAATTGTATTGGTCAAGAAATAACTATACCAATTTATAAAAAATATCAAAATAAAATAACAAAAATTTTATTTAAAAGTAATTATCATAAATCTGAATTTGAAAATTTTTATAAAGTTAAATTAGATGAATCAGAATATGCAATAATTATGAATGGTATACGTATTGATAAATTTTCAAATAATTGGGATAATGTTAAACGTAATCCATATAGATTTTGTTATGTTAGTTATTATTCACGTGGATTACAACATATTATACCGGGTATTTGGAATTTAATAAAATATTATGAACCACGTGCAGAATTACATGTATACTATGGTTTAGACATGATAAAAGATACTGCTTTTGTAGAATCAATGAAAAAATTATTAGCAATGCCAGGAATAATAGATCATGGTCGTCAATCAGTAGAAATTATTGTACGTGAAAAATACATGTCAAGTTTTCAATTATATATAACTAATACAAATAGTGAGATTGATTGTATATCTATAAGAGAAAGTTTAGTAACTGGATGTATTCCATTAATATCTAATTTTGGTGTATTTGCAGAACGAGAAGGAATACATTTTGATTGTATTGAAAATGATAAAGTCCTGAATCAAATAGGAATGAATATATTAAATTTATTACAAACTCAAGATAAATTAGAAAATTTAAGACAAGTATTTAAAAAATCTAATACAATTATTTCATGGTTTGATATTAGTATAAAAATATTATCTATTATTAATTAATATGTATTATGATAAATATCTAAAATATAAAAAAAAAAATATTTACAATTAAAACAATATGCAGGTATGGAAATAAAACCAACTACCCAAAAAATAGAACTACCCATAACAAAACAAAAAAAAGCTAAATTAAAAACCCACATAATACAAATATCATGGGATGAAATACGAGTCCTAAATCAATATTATACATTATGGAAATATTTAGGTACCATAAAAATTACAAGTGTTTCTAATCTTACACAGCAAGATGATAATAATAATTCTACTTGTGAGCTAAAATGCAATGTAATATATCAATTTCCATTTACTTCTGATAATATTTCAACATATAATGAGTGTCCTAATATTAATAATAAAAAATTTACTATAGAAATATCACCAGTATCATATTATAATACTTTTGTTGAGTATCAAGCACGTCAAGCTAACAAAGCACATGCAGACACAAAACTAACAGAAGCAATATCAGAATCAAAACCAGAAGCAAACCCATTAGTAGAAGCAAACACAAAAGCAACATCAAAACCACCATCAATAAAACCAACACTAATATCAAACGCAAAAACAGAAGTAAAAACCGCATCAAATACAGAAGTAAAAACAGCATCAATAACAAATTCAACACAAACAACAGACACCTCAGCACAACCAAAAGTAATAGAAAATCATACAAATAACGACCAAAAAAAAGCACAACGTCGTGTTAATGAATACAACCGAAAATTAGCAAACCAAGCAGCAAAAGAAGCAGCAGAACAAGCAGCAAAAGAAGCAACAATAGAAGCATCAAATGCAAAAATAAAAATAATAACAGATAAAATAGCACAAGAATCAAGAGCAAAAAAAGCAAAAGAAAAAGCACTAAAAGAAGCAAAAGAAAAAGCACTAAAAGAAGCAGAAAAAAAAGCATCAGAAATAGCAAAAGAAGCAGAAGAAAAAGCACTAAAAGAAGCAACAGAAGAAAAATCATCAAAAGAAGCAAAAGAAGCACCAACAAAAGCACCAAAAAAAGCACAAAAAAAAACAACAAAAGAAGCACCAACAAAAGCACTAAAAGAATCACCAAAAAAAGCACCAAAAATAATAACAGAAGAAGCAAAAGAAGAAGCAACCGAAGAAGCAAAAGAAGAAGCAACAGAAGCAGAAAAAAAAGCACCCGAAAAAACAGAAGTATTCGATAAAGCAGAAGAAAAAGCATCTGATAAAGCAGAAGCACCAAATAAAGTAGAAAAAACAACAACACCTAAAATAGAACAAGAAGTAAACATATTAGATATACTACTAGTAACACCAATAATTCTAAATAAAATTAAAACATTAAATAAAATGTTACAGTTAATATTGTGTTTAATAATACAATTTATAACCTTTACTAAACAATTAGAATCAATATCAGAGTCTACAATAAAAGAATTAATAAAATATATAAATAATCATACATCTACGTTTAATCAAGTTATAAATTTAACTACAATAGATGAAATACATACTTTTATATATACATTAATTACAACATTATTTACCACTAATAAGTATTTATTTTTAAACTATGATGGTATAACATTTGCACAACAAATAAGTAATAGTATAGTAAAAGTATCTGATTATTATTATATGTTAAATACACATGGTAATATAGAATATAACTTTATTATTATAAAAGTAACTTGTAATTTAGTAAAACTACCTATTAATATAGTATTTAATACTGATACAGCATCTTTTACATATACATTATGTAAAGTATTAATAATAAATAGTAACTTAGCTAATTCTTCATTATGTATAGTTCATAATAATAATACACATACAATAATAAATTCTATAACAGAACATACAACTATAATAACACATACATCTATTAATGAATGGTTGAAAACTGTTCAAACTTATAATAATTATGTATTTTATACACATAAATCTTAATTATAAAATATAATAGATATAAAGATTTTTTTTAATATTTATTAATGACAAGAATAAAAAAAGGAAAAACCGTTTCTATTTTAACTATTACTCAAAATGTTAGATTTGAATGTATTAAAATACTATATCAAATGATATTAAAACAAATATATAAAAATATTCTAGAATGGGTATTAGTTGAGGGATCACAAAATATAAATGATGCAGAAAAAAATAAACAAAAAATAAAAGAATTTATAAAAGATAAATCTATAAAAATAAAATATATTGAATTTAGTGGTAAAAAATTAGGTGGTTTACGTAATTTAGGTAATAAAAGTTGTTCTGGTGATATTATTGTATGTATGGATGATGATGATTATTATCCTCCAGAACGTATAGAAGAAGCAGTAGATAAATTAATTAACAGTCCATGTTTAATTGGTGGTGTATCAGATGTTTATTTATATGATTTTTTTATGGATAAATTATACAAGTTTAATGGATTTATGGAATATCATTCTACTAATAATTGTATGGCTTATAAAAAAGAATATTTAGTAACACATAGTCATGATCCAGAAATAGAAGTTGGAGAAGAAAGAAGTTTTACATTAGAATTTTCTACACCTTTAGTTAAATTAGATTCTAGAAAAACAATTATTGCAATTAGTCACAACTTTAATACATTTAATAAACGTGAATTATGTTTAGGTGGTACATTAAAAACTTTAAATACATTGATTGAAATTGATGAACCTATTACTAATTATATGGATGCTAATATATGGAATCAAATGAAATTAATATATTTAAAAGAAGAACAATCAAAATATGATATTGTATATTTATTAGGTGGTTTTACTAAAAAATTTAATCCTAAAAATATAGATTTGGATGAAGGTGAAACTAGTATTATGGAATTGACAAAAAGATTTGTAAATGATGGTTTAACAGTTGCTGTTTATGCCGATATTACATTTGATGATTTTTATATGCAACAAGACCAACGAAAAGAAATTGATAAAAAAAATAATGAATTAATAGATATTAATATAGATGGTATTCAATATATTAATTGGAAAAAATTTCCATTTAATCATTATTTTAAAACTTTAATATTACATCGTGCAAATGGTTTTTTATCAGGTGCATTATTTCCAATCAAAGCTAATAAAGTTATATGGGATGTTCATGATAATTTTATTAATAATGATCAATTAAAAGAATTTTATTCAAAATATTATCATAAAATAGATAAAATAATGTTTAAAAGTAATTTTCATAAATATGAATTTGAAAAATATTTAAAAATTATGCCTAAATCTTATGAAATAGTACCAAATGGATTACGTATTGATAAATTTGCTTTTAATTTTGATAATGTAGAAAGAAATCCATATAGATTTTGTTATGTAAATTATTATGATCGCGGACTTGAATTTATTATACGTGGAATATTTTCTGTAATTAAAAAAATAGAACCCCGTGCGGAATTACATATTTATACAGGTATTGATATGATATATGATAATAACTTTAAAATTAAAATGATAGAATTATTTTCAGAACATGGTGTTGCTGATCATGGTAAACAATCAATTGAACTAATAGCACGTGAAAAACATTTATCTAATTTTGAATTATATCCAACAAATATTATAAATGAGGTTGATTGTATATCAATCAGAGAAAGTTTAATCGCTGGTTGTATTCCATTAATTGCTAATTTTGGTATATTTAATGAACGCGATGGATTAAAATTTGATATTAATCATGAAGACCCAAAAATACTTAAAAAAACTGCCTTGCTAATATTAAATCTATTAAAAGATAAACCTAAATTAGATGAAATTAGAGAAACTTTTAAAAAGTCATCTACTATATGTTCATGGGATCAGATATATAAAATATGGTATAATATTATTAGCAAAAAAAATTGAATATAATAAATTTTAATTAAATATTTATTATATTTTATGTCATCTTATATTAATTGTTCAGTTCAAAGATTAAACAAATATAATTGTATTACTATTGATCCTATTGAAATTTCAGATACTCGTATTCCATGTGAAATTGCACTAGTAATTGATACATCAGGATCTATGGATAGTAAAATTACATCAGCTTCTGGTGAAATATCTGATTTATCTATTTTAGATATTGTTAAACATACATGTAAAGCTATTATTGGTCCACTTGATGAAAATGATTTAATAACTATTATTACATATAGTAATACTGCAGTTGTTGAATTACCATTAATTAATATGACAACTAGTAATAAAATAACAGCATTACAAATATTAGATAATATTTATGCACATGGAATGACAAATATATATGATGGATTAAAAAAAGCATATACTATACTACAAAATGATAATATCAATAATAAATGTATTTTACTATTATCTGATGGTGTTCCTAATATAGAACCAGCTTTAGGTACAGCGAATCAATTTAAAAAAGATATTGAAGAATTTCAACATAAATGTCCTATTATTAATACATTTGGTTTTGGTTATTCAGTAGATTCAAAAGTATTAAAAAATATTGCTAATGTTGGTAATGGTACATTTGGATTTATTCCAGATGGTAATTTTGTAGGAACTGTTATAATTAATTCATTAGCTAATACATTATGTACATATTATAAAAATGCTTTATTATCATTAGTTATAGATGGTGATTATGAAGTATTAGGTATTAATAATTATTTAAAAACATCATGGGGATTAAATATATCTCTTGGTTCTTTACGTCTTGGTCAACCAAGACATATTATTATAAAATCTAATAATCCTATTAATGATATTTCATTAACATTTGAAAATATTTTAGATGAAGCACATTATAATATAAATTGTTTAGATGAAATACCAAATGAAGATTTTATGATGATACATATTTTTAGATGTAAATTAATTAATTTGATTGATGATTTGTTAGTAATTAATCAAACAAATAATGTTACAGCTTGTAATATGTTAAATGAATTAATTAGTGAAATTACAGATTATTTAAAATCTAAAACTGATTCAGAAACTATATATATAGAACAAATAAATGGTTTATTACAAGATTTAGAAGGACAAGTTACACAAGCTATTAATGCAGAATATTTTAAAAAATGGGGAGAAAAATACTTGCCTTCTTTACAAAATGCACATTTATTAGAAGAATGTAATAATTTTAAAGATATTGGTGTACAATTTTATGGAAGTAATCTTTTTAAAATATTACAAAATACAATTGAACAATATTTTTTAACATTACCTCCACCAGTTGCAAAAGTTTCTAGTTATTATTATAAACCTACTACATCATCAGTTACTACATCATCAGTTACTACATCATCAGTTACTACATCATCAGTTACTACACCAACTAATATGTCATCATTTTATGATAGATATGGTTCATGTATTCATGGATCTTGTGTTGTAGCAATGGAAAATGGACAACAAAAATTAGTTAAAGATATTATTAAAGGTGATAAAGTATTAGGTGGAATAGTTGAACTAGTTATTAGAACAAAATGCATTGATAATAAAATGTTATATTATAAATCACCTAGTGGCTTGCTTATTACTGGATATCATCCAGTTAAATATAATAATAGTTTTATTTTTCCATGTAATATTTTTGAAAGCAATGTATATGATTCTGATTATATGTACTCATTTTTATTAGAATCTAAAAATGGTAAAAGATCACCAACAATAATTATTAATAACTATGAGTGTTTAGCATTAGCACATAATATTATTAATGATCCAGTTGCAAAACATGAATTTTTTGGAACAGAAAAAATAGTAGATCAATTAAAATTATGTTATAATTGGAATAAAGGACTGGTAACATTTAATTCTGGAGTAAACTTATTTTCTAGAAATATTGATGGTATAGTAACTAGTTTTAATATTTTTAATGATGAAACTTACTCTGATATTGAAAACCAACTATGTGATTTTGATGTAATTGATATTAATGATACTAGTGATATTAATGAAGACACATATTTTAATGAATATAACATGTATGAATATAAAGATGAAATAAAATTAAAATAAATTAAATAACATAATTAGTTTTACAATCATGACATGAAAAATTATATTTTCTTATTTTATTATCTTTTATTAATTTTGTATTATAACTTTTACATTCTTTACAAATAACACAGTGTATTAAATATTTATTTACTAATAATTTTATGTTATCTAATTTAATTTTATATTGAAAATTTAAACCATCTGATTTAGATTCAGAAATCCAATTTACTTTATTAGATGTTTCAAATAATAAAAAATTATAAAAATGTTCTGGTGTTCTTTTTATTATTTTAATATATTCTTTAATATTTTTCCATATTATTTTAGTTCCATTTTTTATTAATATAATATCTGGTAAAATGATTTTATCTCTTTGTATTTTAGATTCTTCAATTATATTATATATATCATTTAACATTAATTCAAATTCCATAATATATATATAATATAAATTAATCTTTATTTATTATCAATTTTTATATTTTCTGTTATATTTATAATAATGAAAATATATAATATTATATTAGTTGCATTTATTATTTGTTGTTTATATTATTTTTATTTATCATATAAAAATAATTATGATTTTTTTCAAAATGTTGAAACAATTAAAGAATAAAAATATATTTTATATAAAATAATATAATAATGATAATAATTTTAATTATTATATTAATTTTATTTATATTAAATAACAATAAAGAAAATTTTGATAATATTAATTATACTAAATATAATTTCAACTCATTTTATGAATTTTTACAAGGAAATAATAATTTTAATCCATATGATAATAATACAGAATTTGATAATTATAATATTATTAATTTTAATACAAATAATAATTATAATGATGCCTTGCGAGAATCAACTATAATTTTTGATAATAGAATTAAAAATGTATTTACAAATGAATTATCTAGTAAAAATATTAGTTCTAGTAAAAGTACAGATCTTTATAAAAATATAGATCCTATAAATCATAAAAAATGTTGTTTAGTTTCTAAAGTATTAAATCGTGATGAAAATAATATTGGACAATTTAAATATAATTTTATTAAAATGGAAAATGACAAGTGTAATTTAGATTTATATAATTTAGATAATAATAATCAATTATTATTTGATGGAGAAAATAATTGGTCAAATGATAACTGTATTAATGATAATATAAATCAAAATATTGGTTCATGTAGACGTAATAATTTTGAATGTGTAGATTTTATTGATAAAAATATATGTGAAAATATGATAAATAAAAATACAAAACTTGCAACAGTAACAAATAATTATAATTTAGAATGGTCATTATTAACTTGTTATGATCCATTATATAAAAAAGTAATAATAAATAATAATTAGTTATTTTTAAATATCTTGTTCATATTGATTATATAATTCTAAAAAACATTCTTTAATTTGTATTAAATTATTTTTTTTTTTTTTATTTTTAGGAAATAAATTATTATGTAATATTGTCAATTTAGGAAATTCTAATTTATGATAAAAACTAATTGTATCAATTATTATTTTATTAGTAATATTTATTTTAATATTATATCTAACAAATTCAGCTAATAATGTTTTCAAATGAAAATCAACATTATGAGATATAATAATATTAATATCTTTAATATTATCATTAAATTCATTTAGAACATTTTCAATTTCATATCCATCTGTATTTGCTATTTCATTAGTAATACCATGAAAATCAGTATTATTAATATACATACATCTAGGTTTTATTATTTTACGTATATTTTGTTCAATAATAAATTCTTTATTTTGATTTCTATAACCAATTATATAATTTAATCCAACTAACCGCGCAAATGCATATAAATTTTTTTTTGATACATTTTCATTCGTTTTATGTAGTCCATTTGTTTCGGTATAAATAATACATACTTTTTGTGTCATAATTATATAAATAATATAATATTTATATAATTTATTTATCAATTTTATTTATGTATAGAATTAATAAATAATACATTATTTATGTATGTTTATAGAATTAATAAATAATACATTATTTATGTATGTTTATAGAATTAATAAATAATACATTATTTTTAATTAAATTTAATATATCATAATATTGTACAGTTTGCCAAAAATTTAAATCATTAATTAATAATGTATAAAAATTATTTATATTTATAAATGAACATAATAAATTAAAATTATTAGCTTGTATTTTTATATTAGTTAATGTCATATAATATAAAAAAATATATAATATTTTAATTGATAAATTGTTGATGCCTTTATTAAAATTATTTAATTTACTTAATTCATTAATTTTTAATTTAATTATGTTTAAATAATCATAATTAGATTTATTATATAAACAATAATATTGACTTAATGAAAAAACAAACATATCGAACAAATATAAATATAAAGTATCTATTTTTAATGGTTTATATAATAATAAATAATTATTAAGTAATAAATCAGGTGTAACTAATAATAAATCATTTGGATTAATAAATAAACTAAATTCAAAATCTAATAAATATATTTTAATATCATTATTATTTTTAATATTATATATATTATTTAATAATGTTACATTTGCTAATTTAAAATCACAATGATAAAAGTTATATTTTTGATTAATATAATCATAAGTATTTAAAATATTACATGTTATATTACATTTTTTATAATTATCATTTAATTTAGGATATAAATCATGTGCATTAATATGATTAATTTTATATTCACCAACTAAAAATATTAATTCAAAAGGTTTAGTAATATCAACATTTAATTCTTCAAATTCATAAATAAAATTTTTATTAAAGTATATAGGAATTTCAATATAATAATTTTTTACATAATAAATTTTTATATTTATATTTGTATTTATCATAACATTATTAAAAATTTGAATATTATTTAATTTTTCAATATTTAAATAAGAATTATTAGTAACTAATTTATTATAATTTTCAAATTCTTTTTTTAATTTATAATTTTTACTATATATACCAATTTTAATTAATTTATTATATGTAATATTATTTATATTAAATGATATAAATCCAACATTTCTATTAATTCTTTTAAATTTGTTTTTAAAATCAATAATATTTATCATTATTAATACTAAATATTATAAATTAATTTTAAACTTTATTATACAAGGTTATTTATACAATATTATACAAGGTTATTTATACAATGTTATAATTTTTTCAATCATTTGATGTCTTTGAATACAACTATTATCTAAATGTAAATATCCAAAACCATCATTAATCATTTCATGATGATTTTCATATTTTGTTGCTAGTAATTTAATTAAATCATTTAATCCATTATCTGTTATTATGTCACTTTGATTAATATCACCAGTAATTATCATTTTTGAATTTAGACCAATTCGTGATAATAACATTTTCATTTGATTAATTGAACTATTTTGCATTTCATCAGCAATAATAATAGAATTTTTGAATGTTCTGCCTCTCATAAATGCTAATGGTGATATTTCTAATTTACCATTATTTATTAACGCATGAATGTTATCTTTTGTATAATAATCTAAAAAATAATCATAAATAGGAATTAAAAATGGATACATTTTATCTTCTAAATTTCCTGGTAAAAATCCTAAATTTTCTTCCACTGTAATACTTGGTCTAGTTATAATTATTTTTTTGTATTTACCTTCATTTAATAATTTAATAGCTGAATGACATGCTATCATAGTTTTACCAGTTCCAGCACTACCAGATACAATTACTAAAGGTAAATTATCATTTTCTATATATGATTTATATTTATATTGTTTACCATTATTAATTGGATATTTGTCTACAAATAGACTATTAATAACATTAATTAAGCATAAAAAGATTATAAATTGCATAATAATATATAAAAATATAATTTATTAATTTTAAATTCAATTTTTTTATATTCTATTTAATATTATATGTTTGAAAAAAATAATACAATAATAGATACAATACATATTATACTAATTATAACTGTAATAGTGTCTCCTATATTAACAAGTTGTTTAATAAAAGAATTAGTATTAATATTATTAGTATTTATATCAATCCATTATATTACAAAATATGGCAAATGTGGTTTAATTAATATAGAACGTTATTTTTTAGGTGATAATTTTAAAAATGGTATTGTATATAGATTAATAAAACCAGTAATATCATATAAAAATAATATATTTTATGAAAACTTTTTCTGGTTAATTATAATTTATATTTTAATACTTTATTATCAATTAATTAAAAATAAAAATTCATTATTAAATACAATGATGTTTAATAAAAATTGAATATATTTAAAATTATAGTATAATTAAAATATTATATGGAAGAAGATAGTTTTAATGAATATTTTGCACAAAAAAATAGAATTTTTAATAGTATTGAAGATAATCAAATAGTATTGTCTGATGATGATGATATAATATTATCTGATGATGATACAAAAGAATATAATAATTTAGATAAAATGGACCAATTTGATAAAGACTATCCACAATATGAAGAAGATGATGATCATGATATATATATAAGAAATTTAATTTTAAAAAAAATAACTGATAAAGAAATAAATACAAAAGATACTCATATAAAAGAAATAAATACAAAAGATACTCATATAAAAGAAATAAATACAAAAGAAACACTTATAAAAGATAATAATATAAAAGAAATAAATACAAAAGACAATAATAAAAAAAATAAAAATAATAAAATGCGATTATGTGATTTAGATACATTAATCAGTAAAATTGAAGAAGATAAAAAACCTAAAAAATTTATATCAAGACGTTCGCAGGAAAAATTACAACAAAAACAAGTTAATCCAATTAAAAAAGTTAAAAGAACTTTTAATGCACGATTAGTACCATATTTTCAATCAAATGAATACAAATCATTACAAAATAAATCATTTACATTAGATGATTTCCCAAAATTATAAATTAATTTTCAAATGGATTTATACTTTTATATATTTCATCATATTTAGATTCTAAAATAATATTTCCTTTACTAATATTCCATGATTTTTTACTTAAATATTTACTAATATTTTCGATACATTTATTATCAATTTTTGTAGTATAATTTAATACTTGAATATTACCACATGCAGAACATTTACTATTTACAGTTTTTTTATTTAAACTATAAAATAATTCTGGTATTGAACAATCTGTACAAATAACAAAGGACTTTATATAATTAAATAATCCTGTATTTATAAAATCATATGAATGATGACCAGTAAATGATTTTTTTTTATCATTATAATTTGAATTTAAATGATAAGATAAATATTTTATTAATATTTCAGACGGTGTATTTATTGAGTTTGATATCTGATCTACATTATTAATTATTGTAAATAAACCATTACCATGGCCTCCATGTAATATTATTACAGTATCCATTTTATATCTATAATATGGATCATCGCTACCATTAATATTAATTGACATTATTAATACATAGATTATATATTTTTAAGTATTAATAAAAAAATTGATAATTTATAATATTTTATTAATAATTTATAATATTTATGGAACTATTAATTGATAAATTTAGAATTATAAAAAATAATGTAATTGAAACGGATAATGAATATTCCCTTTTAGAAAATTTTATAGAAAATTTTTTAGAATCTAATATTTGTAATATTCATCCATATTATTTATTTCAATTAGCTAATAAAAAACAAATAAACATTGACGAGTGTATTAATAATAAATTAGATTTATATTTAAAAGATTTACGTAATAATATTAGAATATTAATTAAAAAAGGTCATTATGATTTATATAATGGTTTAAATAAATTATTACAATCGTATATTATAAAATTAGATAAATTAAGTACAATTTTTATAAACATTAATGCTGATAGTTATAATAAATTTAATACTATTATTATTCATGATCCACAAATAATATGTTTATTACATAATGAATTAGATACATTAAATGATAATAAAAAGAATGAAATTAAAAATTTTATCAATAATGTATACATTATTGATAAAGTTAATAAAAAAATAAATTATATATGGTTATTAAAATTAATAAGTTCAATATTAATTAAAAATATTAATATTGAATATATTATTACATTAATTCCTGCAAATTATATGATAATAATAAAATTAATAAAAATAATTGATAAATATAATAATGTATTAAATTTTTATGATTATATTGATAAAGAATATATAAATTATATTGTATCACCAATAATATTATTAATATCTAATATATTTAATAATTTAATTAAAACAATAACTATAAAAGAATTAGGATATTTATTAAAAAATAAAGGTCAATATTTAACATTAAATTTGATAATTAATAAAAATAAAGAAAATATTACACAATATGTTAATACTTTTATTTTTAATAATAAAGATACTATAAATATGGATCAAACATTTGATTTGCTTGAATTATTAATAATTTCAACTAATTTGAATTTATTAGATACATACATAATACAAGCTTTAAATAATGATACTATTTTATATTATATCCATGAAATAATTCATAAATATATTTATATTAATAATAAATTTATAATAGAATTAATTAATTTTATTATATGTAATATAAAAGATAAAGATAATTTTATTGATCAATATCAAACTTTATTAGTAAAAAGATTATTATCATCTAAATCAAATATAATATTAGAAAATAATTGTATATATGAAATTGCTAAATATGGAGAAAAATATATCAATAAACTTTTAAAAAATATACATGATAAAGAAGCATCAATAAATGATATGAATAACTTTTATGCAATAAAAAATATTATTGATAATGATAAATTATGTATTTTAACAACATCATATAATAATTGGAATATAAACTATAATTTAGGATCATTAAATGATGTAATTATTAATTCACAATTAAGTACTAGTAATTTTTGTACATTATTAAATAATTATAATAAATTTTATAATTTACGTTATGAAAATAAAAGAAAATTATTATGGTTTCCACATTATGGACAAGTTAATATAGATTATGAATATGATATAAATCAATATATAAATATAATTTTATTACCTATACAATTATTAGTATTAGAACTATTTGATTATAATAATGAGATTGAAATTGATACTATTAAAAACCAATTATTTTTTAATGAATATAGTAATAAATATAAAGATGATATTATAAAGTCGTTAATTATTGGAAAAATTTTAATAAAAAAAAATACATTATTAGTATTATCAAATAAATCTAATATATCACCAAATTTAATTGATATATTTTATAATAATTCAACATTTATTATTGATGAAGAAACTAATAGACTTGAAAATTTAGCATTATCACGAGATGATATTATATCATGTGTTGTAAATCATATTATTAAAAGAGACCCTAAAACATTTAATGAAATGTTAATTATAATTAAAAAACAATTAACATTATTTACTGTAACTGATTTAATGTTAAAACCAGTATTAGATAAAATGATATTAATGGATTATATAATACTTGATAATGACAAGTATTATAAAATATTTTATTGAAAAAAGTTGATTTTTTTATTTATTTATTAATAATATTATTAAATTATGACTTTAATTAATCCATTATTTAATAATATACAATATGATGAAAATGAAGAAATACATAATGTTTTCATATTAATATATACGGGTAATGAAAATATTGATTCATCTATATATAAATTATATATTCAAAAAGATATTTTAAATAATATTTCAAAAAATTTAATTATTTATAAAATTAATAAAACTATTTTATCAAATAGTTTTCATAAAAATAATATTATAATTTTGTCAGATATTGTATTACAACAATATAATATTTTTAATTATTCATTAGATAATAAAAATATTGTATTACCAATTTTTAATATTAGTTATAATAATATTATATTATATCTACAACAATATGAGATATTAAATACATTTGATAATATTTATAAAATTTTAACTCTTAATAAATATTTTAATACAAATACTAATAATTATTATATAACAAAATTTTTAAATGATAAATTATCAAATTTTTATGAAAGTCAATATTGGGAAAATTGTATTTATTGTAATACCAATTTAACATTAATATTTAAAAAAAGAAAATTAAATCTATTAAATTTTAAAAATATTAAACTAGATTATTTATTTGATATTAATAAATATATTAATAATAATAATGATTTTAGTAAAATTAATTGTAATTATAAATTAATAAATAATTGTAATTATACAAATGAAGAAATAAATATAATATATGATATTTTAAATGATAAACAAAAATATTTATTAATTTGCAATTTATTAATATCAAAAAAATTTGGTCATTTAGTTTTAAATAATTATGAATTATTAATTAAAACTAAAAATATGTTTAATAAATATGCATACTTATTTAGATATTTAATTGGTTATACATGGACTAGTTTTTATTTTGAAGAGTCAATAAAAAAAAGTAATATTAAAAAAACAGATCATTTTATTTTCACTTTAAATACAGCTTGTGAATTACCATATTTCCCTTTTATGATGCAAAACCCAAAATTAAATCCTTATATGTCAATTTTAATACATGATAATGAATTAAAAAGCGCTCAAAATTTAGGTGGTATTGTTGATTATACTAATAATACGCAAAATCCTTTGTGTAATTTAGATGAATTTTTATATAGATTAAATATATTTAATACTGGTAATAGTGAACATGATATATTTTATAATGTTGATTGGGATAAAGATAAGATAGCATTAAGCGGGAGTATAATGACAGCATGTATACAAAAATCACATCCATTAATGAATTTATTTGATAATTATAAATTTTTACATGAACGAATTAATAGATATTTTTTAGAATATTATTCAGAATCAGATGTAGATGTAATGTTTTTAACTCAAAATATATTTGATTTTATTGATAAAGTTAATAGATTTTATCATCAGATAGTAATTAATATTTGTAATTATTCATCATATGCAGAACCATCACATACTAAATTAATTAATGAAAAACAATTATATATTTATCTTTCAAAAAAAATAATAGAACAAGAAATTAGTAAATATAATATATCATATATTACAGTTATTAATTCATTAGATGATCCAACAGTTAAATTGTTATTTAAAGATTTAATAGAAGAAGAAATTAAAAAATATAAATTGAATTTATTATCTAAATTTGATGAAGAAATAATTAATCAATATCCAGATCATTTTAATTTTGATAATATTTCATATACAATTAGATTAATGAATTATAAAAATGATATTGATATTGATATTAAAACCAATCATAAATATAAAATTATATCACCTCATATAAATCATAATTTAGAATTATTTATGGTTAAAAATAATGATTTTTTTGGAACTGTTCATACATTTCATTTGCCTTGTGTAAGATCATATTATGATGGTAATAATGTATATTTAACACCATCATGTATAAGTGCACATTTAACATATATGAATTTAGAATATAAATATTTTGCAGGTTCTCAAGATCCAATAGATATTATTAATAAATATAGAATGAGAGGTTTTGGAACATGGTTAAATAAGAATGAATTAAAATTATATAGTAAATATACAATACAGAAACCTTTTTGGACATTATTATATGAAAGTAATACAGATATATTAGGTCAATTAAATATAAATCATAAATTATTTCAACCACGATTATATAATATTGAACATTTTTATAATACAATACCAGTTGATTTGGATACTGGTTATTCAATAAAATCATTAAAATCATTTAATACAATTGATGAATATTTTAATGAAATTGCTATACGATTTAAAACTAATAATTATATTCAAATTAATTTTATAAATAGTTTACAAACTATTAATGTAGATGGTAGTATTAATCCAGTTCAAAAATGGGTTATTGAAGCAATATATAATATTTTAGAATATAAAAAATAATTTAATTTAATATATAATGTAATATAATGCAATATAATGCAATATAATGATTATAAATATAAATATCTAAAATATAAACAAAAATATTTCCAATTAAAAAAATTTATTAAACAATCAAATCAAAAAGGTGGTCTATATAAGTTTTTTTATGGACCAACAAAAACAGAAACAAAAACAGAAACACAAGCACAATATGAAGATCGGCAAAGAAAAACAATAATTGAAAATAGAAACATAAAAACAAAAACAATAGCAAACACAATTACTATTTTAGATATAAATAATGAAAACCGATATATGCGATTAAAGAATATCAAATTAATATCACGTATAATACCAAATATTATAAAAAGTATTATTATAAAAATACTGCTTGTACTTGATATTATTATAGAGTTAAATTCTAATGAAACACTTGTTCACATAAATGCACATAAAAGTGTTTTATTTAATTCATTAAATAACGTATTAAATAATCATCTAACTAGTAAATCTTGTGTAATTACAAAAGTAGAACCGCTTAGCAAAAGAGAAAAACAAGAAGAACAAAATAAAATATATAATGATATACTTACTTATATTAAAGTATATATAAATAGGTATTTTGTAAGTATTGAGGGTATTATGTATAGAACAAATGAAATTCAAAAATTATATGATGAATTTAATAATTTAAATCAAGAAATATTTGAATCTGAATATAAGTTTACTAAATTAGAAATATATTTTATAATTAATTGTTATCCAAAATTTTTTTTAACAATTATAGATGCAATATTATTAGCTTGTAAAGAAAGAGATAAAAAAGATAGGCAAGATAAAGCTGCATTTAATAAAAAACATGAGGTGAAATATCGTTACGGTTATATATAATGTTAAATTTATCGTTTATTATTAGTTAGTAATTTAATATATAAAAATAAATATTATAATTAAATAATATAAATTTTCTATCTTATTTTAATGCATAATAGAACTTATCCAGCGTTATTAAAATGGTATAAAAAAGAAGTAGAAAAATTTGGATGGATGGTAATATTTAAACAAGAATTTCAAAATAAAGAAATTTATAATGATTTTTGTCAATATAGAATTAATGTATATTTACAATCATTAGATAAATTATTATATGCATTAGAATATAAATGGCTATCTACTACATGTAATGATATTAAAAATGATATATACATAATGAAATCAAGTTTATTACACTTTATTCCTATTGTAAATAAAATTTTGAGTAATGATATTAATTTACTGCCATATTGGGATAATGAAGAAGATATGACTGCAATAACATCAACAACAAATTATTATAAAATAACATTTCATGGTGCAGCAAAATGGTTTAAATGTATGGTTAATAAATTAGGATGGATGATAATGTTATGTCATGAATATCATACTGAAGAAACATTTAATAAATTTAAAAATTTAAAAATTGTTACATATATTAAAAGTTTAGAAGTATTAACATTATCAATACATAATAAAATATTATTAGAACAAAATAATATTACTCATTTATATGATTTAAATATTATTAGAAATAAATTAAATTATAAATTTATTAATAATGTTAAATCAATAATTAAATTATGTTATAATATTGAATAAGAATAATAATAATAATATTAATAATAAAAAATATTGATATTTAAATATTTAATATAATAATTATATAATAATATGGATACTAATATAACAAATAATACAATTGATGAATTAAGTAAAATTATTAATACTAATTTTGCTGTAAAAGTAGCACAAAGTATACTTAGGTATAGTCAAGAATATGCTGAAACAAATGACACACCAGAATTATTACAACCAATTTATGAAACTAAATTAGTTGAAATTAAATCTGCATTAATAAAAAATCCAAAATTAATTACTAATGATAAAGATGCTAATGATATAGCATTTTTAAGTCCTGCACAATTAAATAATGATAAATATCAAGATTTATTAAAAAAAAAAGAAATTAGAGAATATAAAAAAAATAATATTAAAACATCTGATGCATTTAAATGTTCTAAATGTAAAAAAAGTAAATGCGAAGTTACACAAAAACAAATTAGGGCTGGTGATGAACCACCTACAACATTTGTATCATGTTTAGAATGTGGACATACTTTTTCTTTTAGTACATAATTTATTATTATTATATAAAATAATACTATTATTACACTATATAATGCCCCAATATAAAATTTTAGGTTTACAAAGTTATGCTGATAATTTAAAAAATATTAAAATTAAGGATCCAGTAATTTTACAAAATGAAAAATATAATATAAAAAGTAAAAATGCGGTTGGTGTATATACTATTGATAATAAAAAAATTGGTTATTTATCAATAGATAAATCATTAGATACAGAAAAATATAAAAATAGTTATACAATATCTAAAATTTTATTAAATTTAGAACATCCAATAGTTGAAATTAATAGATATTATCCATCGGTTGGATATATTAAAAATGTTGAATATCCTTATATTAAAAAAATTAAATACAATAGGACAATTATTAAACCAAGTCAAAAAACAGAAAAATCATTAATTGGATTAATAAATTATTTTAAAACAAAAAAAAAGAAAATACAAAAAATAGGAATAACTTTTGAAGATAATCATTATATTAATATAATTATTTTAATTTCAAAAAATATAGAAGAATATTATACAGTTACTAATGAATATTATACTTTATATAGTGATAAATTTGATGAATTATATGAAAATGAATTAATAGATAATATTTTTTATCGTGATTTTTTATGTCATCGTTTAGAATGTTATTTTGAAAGAAATTATAATCAAATAGACACTAATACATATAATTTTGAATATAATATAGATATAATTTCAATACATGAGGAAACTAATATAGACTCTTTAAAAGCTATTTTATATTTAAGATATTTAATTGATAATGATGATACATATATAATAAAAAAATATAATACAATAGATAATAATGTTATAAATAAATTAACTTTAATTTTTAATTTATATCCAAATATTCAATTAGGAAATTTTTATTATGATCATAATTTAAAAATTTATGCATATATTAATTTTGTAAATGATGATCATTTAATAGACATACTAGATAATGTAGATATAAATACTAATGATAATATTTATGATAATAATAATAAAATATGTAATACTATTATGAAAGGGCAATTATGTGAAAAAAAATATATAATTATATACAATCCAATAAAAGGGCTTATATATAAAATAAAATAGGTATAAAAAATTATTTGTATATATTATTAATGGATGTTACAAATTATAATATAACATATTATAGTAATAATAGTTTTACATTACCATCAGATTTATCATTAATTAGTATAGATTTGTCGGGATGTGTATGTTGTAAAATTAAGCATGATAATAAATATATATATTTTAAACATAAACCAACAACCAAATTAGAATCATATTTATTATTTGAAATAATAAATGATTCACCATTATGGCAATATAGTTATATTATTAAAAATTCATATTATTCATATACATTTATAATTAATTTATCAATTACAATTGATACATCATTAATAAATAATTATATTTATAATTCATTAGCATTAAATTGTTTAATATCAAATTATTTTGAAAATTTGAATATATTTGATAAAATTAGTGATAAAATTAGTTTTATACCTTATGGTGAATACTATAATGAACCAGATAATTTTAAAATCAAATTATATGATTATCAAAAAAGAACATTAGGAAAAATGATTAAAATGGAAACTAATAAATTAGAATTTGAATTAGAGTATACAACAGAATTAGATGTACATAATAATATTATTTTATTTGATCCAATTACTAATAAAAAAACACAAACTAAAAAATATTTTAAATTACATACATCTGGGGGTGTTTTATCGGATGAAATGGGATTGGGTAAAACAATTTCATGTATTGCATTAATTAGTGCAAATCCACCTAATATATTAAATAATGATAATTGTAAATTAAAATATTCTAGTAAAAATAAAATATATAAATTATTTTCAAGAGCAACTCTTATTTTATGTCCATCACATTTAATTACTCAATGGAAAAATGAAGTAGAAAAATGTAATCCAAATTTAAAAATATTAACTATTTTATCTAAAAAAGATCATGAAAAATTAATTTTTAAAAATATTTTAGATGTTGACATTATAATAACCAGTCATCAATTTTTAATGAATTTTAAATATTATCCATCATTACATTATAGAAAAATAACACCTAGTATTTATTCTGCATCTCATCGTGCTAAAGAAATTGAAAAAAAAATTAATACTATAATATTAAATAATGAATATTCAAATTTTACTACAAATGAAATATATAATATGAATGTTACATTATTAGAAAATATTTATAATATAAAAGAACCGATTTTTGAATTTTTTTATTTTCATAGATTAATATTAGATGAAGGACATGAAATTTTTGGCGAAATGTTATCTAATATTTCATTATCAACATATATGTCAGAATGGTTAAATTATTTAGATGTAAATTATACATGGTATGTATCTGGATCACCTTTTATTAATTTTAAAGGTATTATAAATTGTGCTAAATTTATTAATTTAAAATTATCAGATACTAATAATAATATTAATATTACATCTCAAGAATTAAATAATAATGTATCTATATTTAAAAATTTAGTAAATAAAGAATACTTATGGAATAATATATTAGAAAAAATTTGTATTCGTCATAGAAAATGTGATGTTTCAGATGAAATTAATTTATTTGGATATAATGAACATATAATATGGATTGAATTTACAGATATTGAAAAAAAAATTTATGAAAGTAAAAAAGACAAATATTCAGATTATTATTTATTACAATTATGTTGTCATCCATTAATTATTGATTCAACAAAAAAAATATTTGGTTCTGGTTATCAAGATGTAGATTTATCAGTAATGCAAGATAAATTAATAGAACATCATAAAAATAATATTACTATATATCAAACTAAATTAACTAAAATAAATTCAAATAATCAAGCTTATCACATGATTAAAAAAAGTTATGAAACACAGATTAGTGAATCAAAATATATATTAACTATATTAGAAAAAATGAGTGATACAACATTAGTAGAAAATGAAGATAATAATTGTTCTATATGTTTAGAAACAATTAATGAGGGTAGTATATCTGAGTGTGGACATGTTTATTGTTCAGAATGTATTAAAAATTGGTTTAAATATAAAAAAACATGTCCTATGTGTAAAAAAGCTCTTGATTATAGTCAAGTATTTACAATAAACAAAAATATAAAATCAAATAATAATATAAATCCATTAATTGATAAATATGGTTCAAAATTAGGAAAAATTATTTTAATGATAAGAAATATTGTATTAGATGAAGATTCGCGAATTATAATTTTTTCTCAGTGGGATAGTATGTTATCATTAATTGGTAAAACATTATCTGAAAATGGTATTGCTAATTGTTTTGTAAAAGGTAATGTATGGTCTAGAAATAATGCAATTAATAAATTTAAAAATGGTCGAACACTATCGGGTGAAGATAATAAAGTTATAATGTTATCATTAAAAAATTCAGCATCTGGAACAAATTTAACAGAAGCAACACATATATTTTTTGTTGAACCAATTAATACAAATCGAGAAGAAAGAAAAGCAATAGAAGGACAAGCAATAGGACGTGCTTGTAGATTAGGTCAAAAAAATAAGATTGATATTTACAGAATATTAGTTAAAGACACACTTGAAGAAGAAATATATAATAAAGTTTATAAAGATGATATTATTATAAATAATCAAAATAATGATATTGTTATTTAATATAAAGATATAATTTTATATATTATATGCACCTAATATATAAAAAAATATGCGGTAGTATACATTTATTAAGTTCTATATTTATATCATTTTATGGAATAATTATTCCTAAAAATCAATATGATAGTTTATATATTTTTAGTAATAATATATTACTAACATCATGGATATTAAATAATGGTCATTGTTTAATAACATATTATTTAACAGATAATAAAATTAATACTAATTGTAATAATTTTGATGATTATTATGTTATATTTAATTATAAATATAATAAAATTATTAATAATTATGTATTTTTATCTATATTTATAACTACTATTTCAATATATAATGTATATACTAGAAATAATTATTCAAAACTAGGTACTAGTTTATGGTGTTTATCATATATGACTTATCGTTTATTATTATCATTGAAAAATTAATATTATAATAAAAATTTCATAATTAGTAAAATATTTAAATTTATATAATATATTATAATTATATAAATTTAAAAGATCATTATTTAATGCTTTGTTAGAACATTCAATTAAAATTAAATATTTATTTTTAATATTATTTAATTGATTACATAATTTTTTACCAAGACCAGATTTTGATACATTACATATTATTAGTGAATTATTTTCTTTTATTTTATCTAGACATTGTGGATTTTGATAATCAATTAAATAATATTTATTTAATTGACTATCATTTAATTGAGCATCAAAAATTAATGATTCATAATCACTATAATATATTTTATTTTTAACAAAATTATCTAAAATTTTACCATAAATATACATTTCACCACCTATAAAAACACCTAAATTGAATTTTATTTTAGATACAAATATATAATTAGATACAAATCTATATATAGTATTATGAATTAAAAATCTAATAGTATTATCTGGTTGGACAAAACTATTTAAATGTCTTTTAATTTTATATGGTATTTCATTAACATAAATTATTTCAGTTATTATTTTATTATTTGTTATTATTTTAGAAATAAATTCAATATTATAATTATTTTTAATATTTATTTTATTATTATGAATAACAATTAATTTTTTATTTGAAATTGATACAATAGTTATATTATTCATATTTACTAAATTATTAATATTTTGTTTTATTGAGTCATCTACAATATTTTTATTTATATTTGTTGATACAAAAATTTTATTACGTGATGGTATCAAATTATACATATAATTTATTATTACAAATATTAGTTAATATTTTTTCATCTTTTTTTATTTCAATATAATTATATATCAAAAATTGAAGGTTAAATATTATAATTATATGAAATTAAAGTATATGGAATCAAATAATATTTATATACCAATTGGTATAGATTGTTGTATTGCTTATCAATTGAAACAATTAAATTTACGACATTTTTCATTACCATTAGATTGGTCATATATAAAAAACTTATCATCTATTATTAATATATTTAATGATAATTTTTTATCTTTTTTAGATATATCTATGTATGAAATTATAAAAATAAAATCTAATAATTATTTTTATAATAAAACGGATGATATATCACAATATAAATTAAAACATAAAAAATATAATATAATTTTACCACATGAATTAAAATCACTAGATGCTACTGAAATACAATTATTTATAAATAGATATAATAGACGAATTAAAAGATTATTTGAATTAAATAATCAACCTAAAAAATTAATTTTTATTAGATTAGGATTTACAAAAGAATTAAAGTTATTAGATGAATTAAATAATATTTTATCTAAATACTTTTCAAATTATGAATTAAAATTTATAGATTTATCAACATTAGAAAACACACTTGATTGGAGAAGGAATGAAATTAATTGGATAAAATATTTATAATTTATTTATATATATATATATATGCAAATAAATTATTATAATAAATATTTAAAATATAAAAAAAAATATGTATTAATGAAAAAAAAATTAGGAGGTGCTAATAAAAGACCATTTGATATAAATTATCCACATTATGATGAATTAACTGAAGCAAAAATCTTTAAAAAAAATAATTTAAAATCTACATTAGAATCGAATGAATATTTTATAGAACCAGAAATTAAAAATAAATTTGTAATTAGTTCACATGGTGCATTATTAACAAATACTCATTATAATAAAATTAAAGTTCCAGAAAATTTTACTATATATTTTCATACTACTAACGGCGAAACATGTGAAACAAATGAAGGTATAGATCAACGAGAAAGTATTTGTAATGATGATAAAGAATTTATAAATATGTTTAAAAATGTAGCATATGGTGTAAAAGATACGAGACCAATAGAAAATAGAGAAATTTATTGGAATAAACGATGGGTGCAAAAATACATTGCTGGTAATATAATTTATGAGTGTGTATTAAATGGAGATACTCAAACTAATTTAATATCATCTAATATATCTTTTTGTAGTACTAATTTAGGATTACAAATAATATATGAATTAAAACCAAAATCTGATTATTTATTATCACAATTATTATTTTATATTATGAAATATATTAAAGATGAAAATATTGAACCACCATATAATATTTTTTGTTCATTTTGTTTAGATAATGATAATTCACTTTATGAAGAAGAAAGTGATAAAGAAGAAAGTGATAAAGAAGAAAATGATAAAGAAGAAAGTGATAAAGAAGAAGAAAGTGATAAAGAAGAAGAAAGTGAAAAAGAAGAAGAAAGTGAAAAAGAAGAAGAAAGTGATAAAGAAGAACATGTAGATACAGATGAATATAATACTTTTTTAAATTATACACTTGATAGTGATAATGATTCTAATATTAATACTGATAATGATTATAGTGCATATGATATTAATTATAGTTTTAATACTTATGATATTAATTCTATAAATAATCTAAAAACAAGACAAGAATATATTAATGATTTATTACTTTTAGAAAATTTACCTTTAATTTATGAGGATGGAAGATCACTTATTTCGGAATCATATGATAATTAATAATTTTATATTTTAAATTCTAATATATTATAATATAATATGAATTCTATACAAAATATTAAATATAAATACAAATATTTAAAATATAAAAATAAATATAATAATCTTAAATATATTATAGGTGGTGATCCTACTACTACTAATACATATACTATGACACTAATAAATACTACTTTTGAAGCTATACATTCTGATTCTAATTTAAAATCTGCTACACATCATAATCTAATAGTAAAAATACCATCAAATATAAATGTAACAGATTCTAACTTGGGCACTCAATTACAAAGTGCTATAATAAAATTGATTAAGAAAATAGTATCTTATACAAATACGCCTAATACAAATACGGATAACACTAATTTAGATACTAAGGATATCTTTTCAACTAATATTAATAATATATTAAACACTAGAAATAATATAATAATACAAGAATATATAAATCAAAATATAAAACAATTAATAGAAAAATATGGATACACTTTAAATATAGATGTAACAGTCGAAACACTCGAAATAGATACAAACACTTAAAATATAGATATAACAGTCGAAACACTTGAAACACCTGAAACACTCAAAACAGTAGTATATTAACAAATAATATTTATTTTTTCTTGTAATTCTTGACTGTTTAGTAATTCTAATTTTTTTTTATCGGATTCATTATAAATAAGTAATTTAATAGAATTTATTTTATAAGCTTTATAACTATTATAAGTACGATTATTATTTTCATCTGTAAATTTAGTATCATCATCATTTAACATATCTAAAAATTTTTCTAAACGTATAACATATTTATCATTTAATGTACTTTTATTTTTTTCTAAAGATAAATTTATTTCATTTACATGAGTATCAATAAGTTCATTTAACATTTCGTTTTTTCTTACAGAAATAAACCGCGAACCATCAAATACATAAGCAATATCATCTTTCATATTAGTAATAAATATATTATTATATTCTGGTAAGTTTACATTAAAATGAATTAATTTTATAGATTCTTCTAAACATTTATATTGTTTATTTAATATATTTTTTATTTGTTTATTATTTAATATTTTTTCATAATCAATATCACCAAATTTAACAAATGTATTATTAATAATATTTCCATTATTAATATTATTATTGATATTATTATTACTATTTAATTGATTATTAATTTTTTGTAAAGTTTTATGATGTATTTTACCTTTTTCTTTAATAATCATTGACACTTGTAATTTTAATTCATTAATTGTTTCCACTAGTTGTTTATTTTGTTCTTCAATTTCTTTTAATTTATTTGTTTCTTGTGTATTATTATTTTTTTGTGTATTATTTTTAATTTTACATGATTGTTCATGTTTCCATTTATATTGACGCATTTTAAATATTTTATTACAGTAGCTACAATTATATTGTTTATATACATTTTGTATTACATTAGTATTACGCGGTAATACAAAAGTATTACAGTTTGTATTATTATTTATTACGTTTGTATTACAATCCACTTTATGAAATTTGTTGGTGTGATTCCACAAGCTTTTATAACTTGCATAATTTTTATTACAAATTTTACAACTATTATCCATTTTTTTATCCATTTTATTATACATTATATTATATTATAAAATAATATTCTTAAATGATTTTTAAAATAGTAAAAAAGTGGATATCCATTTTTTTTATATATAAGTCAGAGAGAGAGAGCGCGAAAAATAACTTTTTTTATTAATTATATTCAATTTATAAAAAATCATTAAATTTTTCTTAAAAAATATTATTTTTATATTTATTAATTATTTTATTGATTTAATTAAATAGTTTACTAATATAAAAAAATTTGAATGTAATAATTAAAAAGTAATTAGTTATTATATTTATGAATAAACTAAAAGGTGACGCTTATGAATTACAAATTAAAAATTATATCATTAATGAATTAAATAATCAAGCTTATTTATGGACTGAAACACCCGAAAATATTTTAATTGAATTTGGTATTATTGGTTCACATAATCAACACCGATTAAATAGAATTGATAATAATTCATTAATTGATACTGGTATTGATATTATTCAAATAGATGATCAAAATAAATGTATATTAGTTCAATGTAAAAACGGATATAAAAATGGAATTACAATTAATAATTTAGCTGGATTTTTTGGTTGGATGTGTAGTTTACCTAATCTTAATGGATATGTTTATTATACTAATAGATTATCTAAAAATATTAGAGAATTACCATATAATGAAAGAATAAAATATATTAAACAACCATATATTGAAAATAATGAAGTAAATAATATAACTGAATTTAAACCTTATGATTATCAATTAGAAGCATTTAAACAATTTAAAAATAATTTTAATAATCGTGGTATATTATCATTACCGTGTGGAACTGGGAAAACATATATTACTTATTTGTGTAGTACATTATATAAAAAAATAATTATATTATCTCCACTAAAAGAATTTGCTAAACAAAATCTAAATAAATTTATTGAATATGGATATAATAAAAATACTTTATTAGTTGATTCTGATGGTGAACGCAATATAGATAATATTAATAAATTTATTAATACTGATTCTTTTTTAATTTCATCTACTTTTTGTTCTATTGATGTAATTAGTAAATTAAAATTAGATAATGTATTAATTATTATTGATGAATTTCATAATTTATCTAAAAATAATGTTACTGATGAAAATAATGATTTTTATAAATTATTAAATTCTGATTATAATATTTTATTTGTTTCAGCTACACCAAGAGTTTATGAACTTGAAGATGAAGATTATAATGATTCTATTTTTGGTAATACTATTTATAATATGACATTTACAGATGCTATTAAAAATAAATATATAACAGATTATAAAATATGGTTACCATCTATTCATGAAGATAATGAACAATTAGAAGAAGAATTAAGTATATATAATATTAATTCAGTTATAAAAGCTAAATGTAATTATTTATTTTCATGTTTATTAAATAATGGTTCAAGAAAATGTATTATTTATTGTATTGATACAACAGAAATTACTGAAATGATAAACGGAATGAATGAATTAAATAAATTTTATTATATTAACTATAATATCAATCAAATAACATCAAAAAATAATGATAAACAACGGAATAAAATATTAAATAATTTTTCTAATGGAACAAATATACAATTATTATTTTCAGTTCGTATTTTAGATGAATGTATAGATATTCCTTCATGTGATTCTATTTATATAACATACCCATCACAAAGTAAAATAAGAACAATACAAAGACTGTGTAGATGTATTAGATTAGATAAAAATAATAAATTTAAAATTGGAAATATATTTATTTGGTGTAATGAATATGATTTAATATTGGAAACTTTAAGTGGAATTAAAGAATATGATATATTTTTTAAAGATAAAATTCAATTAAATAATACTAATTATTTTGGTAAATCTAATAATAAATTTTATATAAATGATAAACAATTAATAAGCAATTATTTAGTTGGTATTAAAGAATTTAAACAATTAACATGGATTGATAAATTAAAAATGGTAAGTGATTACATTGATGAACATTCAAAAAGGCCATCATCAGAAGATAAAAATAAAGATATTAAACAATTAGGTCAATTTTTATCAGATCAACAAAAAAATTATAAAAATAATAAAAAAATTATGAAAGATTCTAATATAAGAAAATTATATGAAGAATTTATTGAAAAGTATAAAGAATATTTTTTAGATAATAATGAAATTTGGTTAAATAAGCTTAAATTAGTAAGTGATTATATTGATAATAATTCAAAAAGGCCATCATCTGAAGATAAAAATAAAGATATTAAACGATTAGGTCAATTTTTATCAGATCAACAAAAAAATTATAAAAATAATAAAAAAATTATGAAAGATTCTAATATAAGAAAATTATATGAAGAATTTATT
>Ga0214923_10000356_pt1 | contig 70511 bp, 66 predicted proteins | sample LL1510_MetaG_FD_177993 | JGI IMG/M metagenome (GOLD analysis project Ga0214923, IMG submission 177993) | Freshwater microbial communities from Lake Lanier, Atlanta, Georgia, United States - LL-1510 | ecosystem: Environmental > Aquatic > Freshwater > Lake | place: USA: Georgia | collected...
GGGGCTTTTTGGAGAGCTTGTGTTCCAAAAGGCGTGTGTGGCGGACGAGGGTAGAGTAGAAGGTCGAAGCGGCGATATAAAAGCCAGGATATCCATCGAGAAATCCAAGCCGGAAGACATAGGCCCGGAAAAATCTCCAGAACGCGCGAAAGGTGGCTTCGGCCGGAACCCAGCGCGACTTTTTCTTTAAACGTGATTCCAAATAAAGATCCGAGAAGTAGTTGATCTTCGAGACATAGCGGGAAATGGAGGGATTCGAGTAGTGGAGGATGTGCCCGGACAGCGTTCCGACTTTCCCTTCCACTATCAGTCGGTCGTGCGGATCGGTCCCCCCCCACTTCGCCTTCCCGGCACGCCAAAGCCGTGTCTGCCAATCCGGATACCAGTCACCATGTCGAACCCAGTGGCCAAGAAAGAGCGAACAACGAGGCATCCTTAAGGCCACGGGACCCTCCGCTTTCGGTAAAAGAAAAAATCGATGAATCGAGTTCTTGAGCTTTGAGGAAATCTCCTCATCGGAATCTAGACCGAGAATCCACGGCTGGAGGGCTTTCTCTGCCGCAGAATTTTTTTGGGCGATATGCTCCTTCCAAGGTTCACGGAAAACACGGGCCCCGTACTGCTCTGCAATCTTATCCGTCCCGTCGGCAACATCATCATTCACCACAACCACAATATCGGAGACCCACCCCCGAATACTCTCCATAGCCCGACCGATACGGTCGGCATCAGGTCCGGAGATCATGCAGACGGATATCGGCAGAGGAGCTGGCATGAATCTAGTTTATCGCAACAAAGCCGGAGGACAACCTTGGGCGAATCGACTCGCAGAAGGGGCCAGTTTGGTTTATGTTTTGAAATTGCGGGACAGGTGCCGGAGCGGTCTATCGGGCTCGCCTGGAAAGCGTGTGTTGGGTAAAACCAACCGAGGGTTCGAATCCCTCCCTGTCCGACCCTACTACGTTCCGCAGTCGCAGTACTTCGAAGGGCTGGGAGGAGAGGGAATTTGATCCGCCGGAGGCGTTATTTGGATGGGTCTCAGGGTAACGGGGGACCAATCCCTCCCTGTCCGAACGCTAGTGAGGACAGGGTGTCCCACCTCCCAGAGGGGATGAGCGGATGGCGCGGGGGCAGGTCTGAGGAGGCGCAATCCCGACCGCGATCAATTTTTGGATAATAGCCCTAGGTAGGGCGGTCTGTCCCCAGCCCGCCTCATTCAACATTTACACCCCAAAACGGTTGGCGAGGCGGCGTAGGGACACGCCGCCCTACCTAATTTTCAACCTAGCCAAACAAACTCGACGGGCTTTGCAATCCGTGGATCTAAGCTGTGGTGAACGGGACAGCCAAGGGCGGCTGCTTCCAGCAATTTTCTTTGCGGATGATTGTCGGGAAGCGGGATCTGAATTTTAGACTTTAAGGCAATGATTCGTCGTGGCGTATCCGTGCTCATTTCTTTGGTCGTCTCGATTTTCATGCCCTCAAGGTTGATCGAGTGTCTCTTTGCGGCAATCCCCATAATCGTAGCCATGCATGCTGCCAGAGCAGTAGCAACGAGATCCGTCGGCGAAAAAGATTCCCCTTTCCCTTCATTATCGACGGGCGCATCGGTCGATACCTTGGCTCCAGACGGGCCGTGCGTGGCCGAGCAGTGAAGCTGGCCTTCGTATGAAACGGAAATTTTTACCAAGGCTTGATTAACCCTGTCCTGCGCCAGGGCTTCGTGCCCATCCGCCAGCAATGCCCAGGAGGAACATAATTCCAGAACCTGCTGCGGCACCCAGCAACACTTTTAAAAGTTCGAGAGTCATCGAGCGTCGCTGATTTTCCAGCGCCCTCTCCGTCCCAATCTTCAACTGCGCTTTTTGTGCATCTGTCTGCTGGGTCAGCTTTGTCATAAATTCCGGGCCTTTGAGCGTGGTCCGATTCTGCTGGTTAAAATTGGAGACGACTGCCTGAAGCTCGTTGGCATCGAGGGTTTTGACCCTATCCACCGTTGTTTCCAGCTGGCGCATCTGGGCCTGACTTTGTGCGGTAATCTGCTGTTCAGCCACGACGATTAACCGATTCCCCGTGATCAAAGCTGAGGCGATCACAAGAAGGAAGCCGCCCGCATAAATAAATGGAACGTAGGATAGAAGCTTCATTACCGTTCTCTCGATCGGCAAAGGCATGACACGCGGGAAGGCGAGCAATACCCCTAAGGCCAAAAGAGGAACAGGAGTCCGATCCACTAACCCGGAACTAAAACGAAAGGCTTGGAGAGCCCCACCAAAAGGGTTGCCTAATAGTTGAAAGAGCAAGTCGATGCCCGCAAAGGCCAAAAGACCATAACCAACAACGCGGATGATTTGCGGAGTAGGAGAATTAGATTTCATATCGCGTTAGCTTGCTGAAACTGGAAATTATGTCCAGAGCCAAGACATCCGCAGGTCTTATTCCTGCTTATAACTTGTTAGCCATAAGCAGCCTCCGTCTATTTTCATTATTTAAAAAAAATAACCGCATCTTTTCCCAATTTGCGTAGTTTAATCTTATAGATGCTCTCCACCCTCACCGCATCGGACTGGGACCGTAACAAGGCGGGAATTCTCCTGCAGCGGGCTGGGTTTAGCGGGACTCCAGAGGAAGTTGACGCCCTAGCCAGCCTTTCCCCCACCGAAGCGGCCGATTTCCTGCTGGGCCCGGCCAAGTTCCTTCCTCCTGACCCCCCCGCCTTTCTGCAGGAAAGTAGCATGGAAGAGGCTCTGAAATCAGAACGAGTCAAATTCAACTCCCTTTCGGATTCGGCCAAGGCAGATGCAAAAAAAGAAGTCGCCCAGTATCTGCGGGCTAATCAGGGCCGCCAGATGACCGAGCTCCGCGGCTGGTGGCTCAAGCAGATGGCGGAACCTGCGAGGGCTGCGCGGGAAAAACTCACCCTTTTTCTCCACGGCCACTTTGCCACTAGTTTTGAAAAGGTCCGTAGCCCGCACCTTCTATATCAACAAAACAGCCTCTTCCGGGAAAAGGGCTATGGCATGTGGTCGGATCTGGTTCTGGGAGTGGCACAAGACCCAGCCATGTTGCTCTATCTCGATGGAGCCAAAAGTCGGGCGGAAGCCCCGAATGAAAATTTTGCCCGCGAACTTTTTGAACTCTTCACACTTGGAGAGGGAAATTATACGGAAAAGGATATCCAAGAAAGTGCCCGCGCCTTCACCGGTTGGGGGATCGGGGCGGAAAAAGGGAAAAAAGGCGGCCTCCAGCGCGGATCCTATCCCTCCTTCAAAAACGTGCCAAAGTGGCATGATTCCGGATCCAAAACAATCTTCGGTGAAACCGGAAACTTCGATGGCTCCGATGTAGTTCGTCTTGCCCTGGCCCAAGCTGCTGCCCCGAGATGGATCGCCCAAAAACTTTGGCGCTTTTACGCTGGCTGGCCTGCGCCTGAGCCCCTTCTCCAAGAATTAGTGAAAGAGTGGCAAGCCCTCAAAGGGCAGATCCGCCCTTTCCTAATGGCGATGTGGACCAATCCCAATTTTTATGACCCTATCCGTGCGGCCGACCGGGTGAAATCCCCGACGGAGTGGCTTGTCGGACTCTGCCGACAGCTTGGTCGCCCCCTGCCTGCTCCAGTACTATCCTCACATGCTTTAAGTCTACTTGGACAAAATCTTTTTGAGCCCCCCAATGTCAAAGGGTGGGATGGCGGAATCGCGTGGATTAACACCTCCAGCATCAGTCGGCGGTATGAGTATGGTTCATGGCTGGTGGACGGAACCCAAGGGCTGCAAAAACTTTCCACTCTGAATATGGCAAAAATGGCTGGGGAAAGCGGCTTACTGAAGATGTCTCTGCCAGAAATCAGTCCTGAGGGAGTGGTGATCCCTCATGGCATCAAAGATATGGATCCCGTCGAAAAGCAGGCTGCTACGGAAAAAATGCGGGAAACGCTGTCCCTTCCCCCCGCTCCTGTCGCTGGCATCGCGACATCGGAAGAGCGGCAAAGCGCGGAAAAGCTGCTCGCTTCATTGTCGTCTCGTTTTCTTTTCGGCGAAACGATCCCCGAGGATTTGCGCGCCCGTTTCCAGCAGGCAGCAGGGGACAAAATCCCCTTCACTGATGCAGCGGTTCGGAAAATGATTTTGGCTATCGTGCAAAGCCCGCTCTATCAAGTCACATGAAAGGATCCCCATGAATAACCACGAACTGAAAACCCGTAGGGAATTTCTCCGCACTGGCCTCTTGGGCGGTTCTTTGTCCTGGACGTTGCCAGCCTTTCTTAGCCGCACGATGCAGACTCTCCACGCTCAGGCAGATGGGGCTTTGATTCAGGGAGTGACAGGACGGGACGGAAATATTCTCGTGGTTCTACAGTTGGCTGGTGGAAATGACGGGCTCAACACCGTCATCCCGACCGGGAATGACGAATACCGAAAAGCTCGCCCAACCCTCGGGCTGACCGATTCCTCAATTTTGCGGATCGATCCAGCGACTGGACTTCACCCTTCCCTATCCGGCTTGGCTTCGGCTTATCAGGACGGCCATCTGGCCATTGTTCAGGGCGTCGGCTATCCCAATCCGAATCGCTCTCATTTTCGGTCCACGGAAATATGGGCTACGGCCGTTGATTCTGACAAGTCGTCCACGACAGGCTGGATTGGAAGATATTTTGATAACGCCTGCTCCGGTTGCGATGCATCAGTCGGAATCGCCACAGCCTCCCAACTGCCCCAATCCTTCGCCGCAGCAACTCCCAAAGGAGTCCTTTATCAAGGGGGCGGGGGCACCAAAAAGAAAACTTCGAAAAAGAAAGGTTCAAACCTGTCCGATTCCGATGCCTCGATGATGTCCATGGACGAGGATGATGCGGGCGATGCGGGCGGATCCATCGGCATGCTTAATGGGCCGGGCAATTTAGGAAAGATGTCGGCGCTAGATTTCTTAGAACGCACCGAAATGGACGCCAAGGTCAGCCAGCAAGAGATTGCAAATGCTTCGGCCAAGGCAAAAAACACAGTGCCTTTTCCAAGCAGTCGCCTCGGCCAAAACTTTGCCATGGTTTCCCGTCTCATTGCTGGTGGAATGCCGACTCGGATCTACTATTTATCTTTGGGCGGATTTGATACCCACACCCAACAGGCCGGAGCACACGAACGGCTTCTAAAGGAAATGGGAGATGCGGTTTCCGCCTTTTTGGCCGACCTGAAAGCCCAAGGGAATCTGGGAAGAGTCACGCTGATGACCTTTAGTGAGTTCGGCCGACGGGTGAAGGAAAATGCCAGTGGTGGCACAGATCATGGAGCCGCTGCGCCTCTCTTTCTCGCCGGCGGCGGAGTGAAGGCGGGATTGCTTGGCCAAATGCCCTCCCTCGCTCCCAAGGACCTGTTCGACGGGGACGTGAAGTACAACACCGACTTCCGATCCGTATACGCAACAGTTTTAGAAAAGCATTTGGGGGTCAAATCCGAACCGATCCTTAAAAAGGATTTCCCAACGATCAATGTCTACGGGTAATTTTGTTTTTCCAAAACGCCGGCGTCTTCACCATATTACTCCTTGGAATACCCAAACCCCTGAATTTTTTTTAACTGTTAGCTGCGCGCAACCAGGCGTGAATCATTTATGCAAAGACGTGCCTGCACGCACTGTTCTTGATGCGGCACATCATTATCATTGCCGGAAACTTTGGCACTGTGAACTCATAGTTCTTATGCCAGATCACCTTCACGCGATACTCTCTGTTGGAGAGCAAAAGAGCCTTGAGGCTGTTATCAAGTCGTGGAAAGGTTGGACTGCAAAGGTCGCTGGAATTCAATGGCAGGATGGATTTTTTGAGCACCGATTAAGAAGTCCCAGCAGCGCTCAACAAAAGTGGCATTATGTGAATCAAAATCCTGTGCGAAAGGGCCTTGTCAAAAAGGCTGAGGACTGGCCGTGGCGATTTATGCCTGGTAGGGCGCATCATCCTTGATGCGCCGGCGGATAGATTAAAAGTAGGTCGCCTCAACCGGCGGACCAGGGATGGTCCGCCCTACCAGCCAATAAAAACCCCCGATGGGGTTGCCACCGGGGGTTTTGTCCAACTTTCGTCGTGCAGACTTTTTAGACGTCGTAGTACATGAAGAACTCATACGGATGGGGACGGAGACGCAGCGCGTCGTAGTCCTTCACCCGCATTTCGACAATCGTATCCACCATATCCTTGGTAAAGACGTCTCCCTTGAGTAGGAACTCGTGATCCTTCTCGAGGGCCTGAGCCGCGCCGAGAAGTGAATCAGGAGCGCTCGGAACCTTGGCAAGCTCCTTGGGCGGGAGCTCATAGAGGTTCTTGTCCAGCGGATCGCCAGGATGGATCTTGTTTTGAATGCCATCCAATCCCGCCAGCAACTGCGCCGCGCAGGCGAGATAAGGATTGGCCGCAGGATCCGGCGTACGAAACTCGATGCGGACCGCTTTCGGATTCGACGAGTAGGTCGGAATCCGAATCGCCGCGCTACGATTCCGCGCACTGTAGGCAAAGTTAACGGGCGCTTCGTACCCTGGAACCAGCCGCTTGAAGCTGTTGGTTGTGGGGTTGGTGATTGCTGTGAGGGCACGTGCGTGCTTGATGATTCCACCGATGTAGTAGAGAGCGAGTTCGCTCAAGTTGGCATAGCCCTTTCCTGCAAAGAGGGGCTTGCCGTCTTTCCAGATGCTTTGGTGGCAGTGCATCCCCGAGCCGTTATCTCCGAAAAGAGGCTTCGGCATGAAGGTGGCGGTCTTGCCGTGGCGCCGAGCCACATTGCGAACCACATATTTATAGAGGTTCATCTTGTCGCCCGTGCGAACAAGCGTGTCAAAACGGATGTCGATTTCTGCCTGGCCTGCGGTCGCCACTTCATGGTGTTGCCGCTCGATCTGCACACCGAGATCTTCCAGCATGAGAGTAATCTCATTGCGGATATCCTGTTGCGTGTCGGCCGGAGGAACCGGGAAGTAACCCTCCTTGTGGCGGATCTTGTATCCGGTGTTCGGCATTTCTTCGCGACCGCTGTTGAAGATGCCCTCGGCTGAGTCTACTTGGTAGAAAGCTCCGCGAGATGAAGAGTCATAGCGAACATCATCAAAGATGAAGAATTCGGCTTCTGGTCCGAAGAAGGCGGTGTCTCCAATCTTAGTGCTCTGCAGATATTTTTCCGCACGAATGGCGATGCTGCGAGGATCCCTCTCGTAGGTCTGCATCGTGATTGGATCAATGACGGTACAAACCAGGCTCAGCGTTGGTTCCGCGTTAAACGGATCGATCATGGCTGTCGCTGGATCGGGAAGAACCAACATGTCGGAGGAGTTGATCGATTTCCACCCGCGGATGGAGGAGCCGTCGAAGCCCAACCCTTCCTTGAAAGTTGACTCCTCAAGTTCCGCCAACGTTGTGGTGAAATGCTGCCAAGTCCCGGGGATATCGCAGAATTTATAGTCCACCAGGCGGCAGTTGTTCGCCTTGGCAAACGCCAAGACTTCTTTGCCCGATTTTGCATTCAGATGTTTTTCGCTCATTGCTTTTGCTCCTTTGTTTTGAAGTGGTGATTTGCCTGTGGGCATCTCAGACCGCCTTTTCTCCCTTGTCCTCCGTGCGGATGCGGATCACCTCATCCAACGGAAGAACAAAAATTTTGCCGTCCCCAATTTTACCTGTCTTCGCAGCTTTGAGAATCGCCGTAATCGCTTTTTGAACCGACGCTTCGGGCAGGACGATCTCCAGCTTCACCTTGGGAAGGAAGTCCACGGTGTATTCGCTTCCACGGTAAATTTCTGTATGCCCTTTCTGGCGGCCGAATCCTTTGACTTCGGTGGCTGTCATTCCCTCAATCCCCGCCTCTGTCAGGGCTTCCTTTACCTCTTCAAGCTTGAAGGGCTTGATAATCGCTTCGATTTTTTTCAGTGCCATAATTTACAGTTCTTTCTTGGTTATCCCAACGTGAGGCAAGCCCACGGGGGAAGGATTGTCATACCTCCCCACCGTGGGCCTCGTCACGCCCGAAATCGAGCGGTTAGATCGCTTTCGCGCCCTTGTCCTCGGTGCGGATGCGTATTGCCTCATCCACAGGAAGAACGAAGATCTTTCCGTCGCCGATTTTGCCGGTCTTGGCCGCCTTAATGATGGCAGCCGAGGCTTTTTCGACCGAGGCGGAGTCGAGAATGATCTCGAGCTTCACCTTGGGTAGAAAGTCCACCGTATATTCGCTCCCGCGATAGATTTCGGTGTGGCCCTTTTGGCGGCCAAACCCTTTTACCTCGGTTACGGTCATCCCCTCGACGCCGGCTTCATGAAGGGCTTCCTTCACTTCCTCCAGCTTGAAGGGTTTGATAATTGCTTCGATTTTTTTCAGAGCCATAAGAGTTGCCTTCTTTCTGGGGTAAGCCCCGGATTAGTAAATGTAGCCCTTTTCTTCGTGATCGCTGACGTCGAGTCCTTCCCTTTCCGCTTCCGCGGCAGGTCGCAATCCCATCAACGACTTGATGACGAATGCAATCACGGTCGTTCCGACTATGGAAAGAACCAACGTCAAAGCGATCGCCTTGCACTGCTCAGCCACTAGGGTTTTGCCAACAATCTCCTTCAGATTCAGGTTGAGGTTCGCGTTCACGTCGGCCGTTGCGAGAACACCCGTCAAGAATGCGCCGAGGGTTCCCCCCACCGCATGAACCCCGAAGGTGTCGAGGGCGTCATCGTATCCGAACCATCTTTTCACGCGTGTGCAGAAGAACCAGGGAACCAGCCCCGCGGCTACTCCGATAATGATCGATCCGGAGGCATCGATGAAGCCGGTAGCGGGAGTCACCACGACCAGACCTGCGACGGCCCCCGAGCAGAAGCCGAGAACGCTCGCCTTCCCCTTGTCGAAATATTCCGCCACCGCCCAGACGAACGCGGCCACGCCGGTCGCGAGAGTCGTAGTCATAAAGGCATTTGCTGCGACGCCGTCTGCGGCGACAGCCGATCCTGCGTTAAATCCGTACCAGCCGACCCAGAGCAATCCGGTGCCGACCATGCAAAGCACCATGCTGTGCGGAGGCATTGGTTCTTTGCCGAAACCAAGTCGTTTTCCAAGGATCATGCAGAGAATCAGAGCTGACCATCCGGAGGACATGTGAACCACGGTTCCACCTGCAAAGTCGATGGCTTTGATCGCTGCGCCAGCGTTCCAAACTCCGTTCATCAAGCCGTTGACTCCCCAAACCATATGAGCAAGGGGGAAGTAAACAATGAACATCCACGCGCCGACAAAAAGAAGCAGGGCGGAGAATTTAATTCTTTCCGCGATCGCCCCGATGATCAGTGCGGGAGTGATGATGGCGAACATCATCTGATACATGCTGAAAACATTCTGGGAAACCCAGTAGGCGTAATCGGTGTTCGGAGCCGATGTCACTCCCTTGAGGAAGGAGAACTCCAGCCCGCCAAGGATCGGACTGTTAAAGCCCTTTCCAAAAATCAGGCTGTAGCCCACCGCCCACCAGAGAATGGTGACCAACCCGGTGATTCCCAAGCATTGGGCCAAGATGGAGAGGACATTTTTCGAACGAACGAGTCCGCCGTAAAAAAGCGCCAATCCAGGGAGTGTCATGAACAGAACGAGGGCGGCCGAGGTCATCATCCAGGCGTTGTGCCCGGGTCCTGCCACTCCGACCGAAGCTGTTGTCAGCCCTTCAGGAATGTTTCCTTTTTCGTCTTTGAGTGGAGCGGCGGGATCTCCGTTTCCGAGATAGGCCTCGAGACCAGCCACCCTTTGCTCCAAGGTCGGCGCTGGGGCGTCCGCACGGACTCCGGCCAGCGACATCCAGAATACCGACAGCACCACCAGTGGGCGCCATCCCAACACGTTTTGTATCGTCATACTTCCATCTCCTTTTTTGGTCTGGTTTCTATCGCCCATCAGGCGGACCTCTGAAGCAGACTCCCTCCAAGAGATCAGGTCTTTAGAAGCAGATGTCGTGCCAAAAGGCTGGGCTGAACTAAAAAATGTACAAGCCGTTGATGAATAGATGCTCGAAATGCGATGATTTTAAGGGGTTTCACCCCAGCCTATCCATAGGTGGCTATTTTCCGCCTTACCTCAATTGAACAGACTAGTAGATGTAGCCTTTTTCCTCGTGATCGCTGACATCCAAACCTTCACGCTCTGCCTCGGTTGAGGGTCGCAAGCCCATGATGAATTTGACGCCCCAAGCCACAATTGCGGTGCCAACGACCGAAATCAGAAGAGTCACGAGAATGGCTTTCGACTGCTCGATCAGAAGGGTTCTACCGATGGTGTCCTTGAGATGGAGGTGAAGGTTGGGATTCACTTCTGCCGTTGCAAAAATCCCGGTCAGGAAAGAGCCGATCGTCCCCCCGATGGCGTGAACCCCGAACACGTCCAAGGTGTCGTCATAACCAAACCACCGCTTCACCCGTGTACAGAAAAACCACGGAACGAGCCCTCCCGCCAAGCCGAGTAGAACCGCACCGGTTGCATCCACAAAACCTGCCGCCGGAGTGATCGTGACCAGACCTGCCACTGCGCCCGAACAGAAGCCCAGAACGCTCGCCTTCCCCTTGTCGAAATATTCGGCCACCGCCCAGACAAACGATGCCACGCTTGCCGCCAAGGTAGTGGTGAGAAAGGCATTCGCCGCAACCCCATCCGCCGCCAGCGCGGACCCAGCGTTAAATCCGTACCACCCGACCCAAAGCATTCCCGTGCCCACCATACAGAGCACCATGCTGTGCGGAGGCATGGCTTCCTTATTCCATCCAATCCTTTTCCCAAGAATGATACAGGCGGTTAAAGCAGACCATCCAGAAGCCATTTCCACCACGAACCCGCCGGCGAAATCGATCGCCCGAATCCCCGCCGCGGAATTCCACACCCCATTCATCCACCCGGTACTGCCCCACACCATGTGTGCGAGGGGAAAGTAGACAACGAACATCCAAGCGCCGGTGAAAAAAAGGACAGCTGAAAACTTCATCCTCTCTGCCACAGCACCAATCAGCACCACGGGCGTGATAATCGCGAACATGAGCTGGTACATGCTGAAAACGTTTTGCGATACCCAGTAGGCATAATCGGTGTTGGGAGCTGACGTTACGCCCCGGAGAAATGTGAACTCTAGGCCGCCCAGAAAAGGGCTTTGGAAGCTTTTCCCAAAAACGAGGCTATACCCCGCCGCCCACCAGAGAATCGTCACCAATCCTGTGATTCCCAAACATTGGGCCATGATCGAAAGAACGTTTTTGGAACGAACCAGGCCTCCATAAAAAAGGGCGAGTCCGGGAAGGGTCATAAACAAAACCAGTGCAGCGGAGATCATCATCCATGCGTTGTGGCCCGGCCCCGCCACGCCGACGGAGGCGGTGGTAGGTTGCAGCTCGGGATTACCCGAGTTTGATTTCAGGCTAGCGGCCGGATCGCCGTTCGTCAGATAGGCCTCGAGACCCGCCACCCTTTGCTCGAGCGTGGGAGCGGGTGATCCCGCGCAGGCACTGTTCGAAAATGGAAGACAGAGTCCGAGGGCCACGAGCCCTGCGCCAATCCACGATTTCAATCCCGCCCTCCCTTGGTTGTCTTTTAGGCTTGTTCGGTTGCCGCTGCCGCTGCCTCGCCCTCGCCTACTGCGAAGCGCGTGAACCGACGGACGACAATATTTTCACCCAGCTCGCCAATTTTGGAGGAGATGATGTCTTTCATGGTCAGATTAGCGTCCTTCACGAAGGCCTGCTCCATCAAACAAACGGTGCTGTAGTATTTTTCCACTTTGCCCGCAACGATTTTCTCCACGACAGCTTCGGGTTTCCCCTTGATCTGGGCCGCTGCGACTTCCCTTTCGTCCTTTAAAGCCTTTTCGGGAACTTCTTCTCGGCTCACATAAATCGGACTGGCGGCCGCGATTTGAAGGGTGATGTCTTTGACCAGTTCGCGGAAGTGCTCATTCTTGGCAACGAAATCCGTCTCACAATTGACCTCAACCAGTACCCCTACTTTTCCACCCAAGTGGATGTAGGAAGCGATGACGCCCTCCCGAGTTTCCCGGCCGGCTTTTTTCCCTGCAGCCAGGTTAAACTTTTTACGGAGAATTTTTTCTGCCTCCTCCGGATTTCCGTTCGCCTCGGTTAGGGCTTTTTTACAATCCATCATCCCTGCGTGGGTACGGTCGCGCAGATCTTTTACAATTTTAGGATCAATCGTTGCAGCAGTAGTCATGGGGTAAATCCTTTCAAGACGCTCTTAGGCAGTAAGAGCGGCTTCCTTGCCTTTCGAGGTGCGCTCTTTTTTCTTTTTGTCGCTCTTTTCACCGTGTTCAGCCTTTTCCGACTTCTCGGATACTGGGTGCGCAGGTCCACGCCGGCGACCCTCCTCAATGGCATCAGCCATCGGTTCCATCACAGCGCGGATGGAACGAATGGCGTCATCATTACAGGGAACAGCGATGTCAGCATCGTCAGGATCGGCATTGGTATCGGCAAGTGCGATGACGGGGATCCTCAAACGACGCGCTTCCTTAACCGCAATTTCCTCCCGAGGCATATCGACCACAATCATTGCGGCTGGAATTTTATCCATTTCCAAAATTCCTGCGAGATTCCGGCCCAGCTTGGCTTTCTCCCGGCGGAGTGCAGCTGACTCTTTCTTGGGGAGAAGATCCATCGCGCCCGATGTTTCTTTGCTCTCGATGCTTTTTAGTTTGCCCACGCTACGACGAATCGTTGCCAGGTTGGTCAAGGTCCCGCCCAACCAGCGACCCGTGACGTAGTGCGACTTGGTTCGCTCGGCCAACTCTTTGACGACCTCTTGAGCTGGTTTTTTTGTCCCCACGAACAGGATGTGACCACCCTTGGCTGCAGCTTCGCGCAGAAAGTCGGCGGCTTTTCGAACCTGCTCGGCCGTGCGAGAGAGATCGATGATATAGATTCCGTTGCGTGGGCCGAAGATGAACTCCTTCATCTTGGGATTCCACTTATCCGTGCGGTGTCCAAAGTGAACCCCTGCTTCAAGCAGTCGTTTCACTTCTGATTCTGTTGCGAGCATAGTCTTATTTCCTGTCCGTATATGACCCCGACTTCTCGGAGCTTCCCTTTCTAGGGAATAGGGTTTCAGTTTCGTTGTCCGCAATCGCGAACGTTGAATCCGGGCTTCGAGATAACTTTCAAAAAGAAATTTAGATCAAAGCTTTTCAATCATATAGATTTCCTGCGCGAAGCCAAGCCTAGAGGTCAGGCTCATGAGTAGGTGTTGGACCTGATGCAGGGTTTTGGCCCCGAAAATAATTTTTACATTAAATCATTGACATAATATTTTAAGTTGTTATATACAAGAGTGATGCGAGCAATTTTACCTGTTTCATTTGCTCTTGTGGCTGTGTTAGGCCTATCACAAGCCCTTGGGGTAGAGTCGGTTAAGTCGGATATCCCGAAGAAGAAGACCCCTGAGCCGGCACCCTCCGTTTCTTATCCGGTAAAGCGGAATATTGTTACGACCTACTTTTGGATTGGCCAAGGAGGAACAAGCATAAGTTCCACACAAAACATAATGAGCGCGTGGGATCAGTTTTGGAAAAAGAACTTTGGGGGCATTGATGCTCCAGAGGACAGGAAAGACGCTAAAAAGTTTCGTGAGGCCAGCCTTCCAGAAAAATTCGCTCCTACATTAAACCCTTTTTACGTTGCCCTTCCCTTTAACGACATCGCTTTCCCAAAGAAATCTCGAGAGTACGTCCCTTGGTGGAGCGAGGCGGACTATCAAAAGGATCGGCTAGAGTCCCAATGCAAAGGCCGGTGGGTCATGATCAAATTTCATAACAAGGTGTGTTTTGCCCAGTGGGAAGACGTCGGTCCACTTCGCTACGATCACGCGGAGTATGTCTTCGGCGAAGAGCGTCCGACCCGCTACTCGCGAGCGGGTTTGGATGTTTCCCCCGCTGTCAGGGATTACCTAGGGCTTAGCGGACTGGATAAAACGGACTGGAAGTTCGTTGAGGATGATCAGGTGCCTTATGGCCCTTGGATTGAGTACGGTGAGCAGGCCATTCTTTACAGCGCAATTAAGAGTCAGACCGCCAAAAAGATCCGTAAAAGTCTCTAATTCCCCTCGGCAAGAGCCTTCTTTCCCGCCCCTATTTTCGCATCGCCCACACTGCCAGGGCGGAGATATCCGATGGATTCACTCCTGAAATTCTCGCTGCCTGACCGAAGGTTCTCGGCCTAACTTCCTTTAACTTCGCCCGGGCCTCTTTTTTCAATCCCACCACACTCTCGTAATCGAAGTTCTCTGGGATATTCTTTCCCTCCATCTCTTTCAACGTGGCAATCCGATCGATATCGCGGGCGACGTAGCCCGAATATTTCACATCTGCTTCAACTGCCTCCGCAATCTCCCCAGGCATGCGTTGAAACTCCTCGGGTAGGTTGTTCCATGATATTTCGGGTCGACGTAGCCAATCCTCCAAAGTCTTACCCTCTCGTCTAGATGCGGTTAACCTGGCGCGACACGAATCGATTTGGGCTCTTCTCTCTTTCGTTCGACGAACCCGCTCGGCAGAAGCCAACCCCAACTCCCCTGCCCTTTCGGTCAGTCGCAAATCGGCATTATCTTGGCGGAGAAGCAGGCGATACTCTGCGCGAGAGGTGAACATTCGATACGGCTCTCGAGTTCCCTTGGTGACCAGATCGTCGACCATCACTCCAATATATGACTCGTGCCGACCAAGCTTCCACGGCTCCGCCCCGCGTGACGCCAAGGCCGCGTTAATTCCCGCCAAAATCCCCTGCCCCGCCGCCTCCTCGTAGCCGGAGGTTCCATTCAACTGCCCCGCAAAATATAGCCCTCGGACCAATTTCGTTTCCAAACTTGGCCAGAGCTGAGTTGGCGGGCAGTAATCATACTCAACCGCGTATCCCGGCCTCAAAAACTCAGCCGCCCCGAGGCCCGGAATCGAGTGAATCATCTCTACCTGAACATCAAATGGAAGGCTCGTTGAACACCCGTTCACGTAGAACTCGTTTGTATGTCTACCCTCGGGCTCTAAAAATATCTGATGCCTCTCCTTGTCTGGGAACTTAACAATCTTATCCTCTATGGATGGGCAGTATCTTGGCCCAACTCCCTGAATGACACCACAATATAAAGGAGATCTGGACAGGTTTTTGCGTATTATCTGGGCTGTTATATCGCTCGTATAGGTAATCCAGCACGGAATTTGTTCCACGTGGAACAGGCCGTCCTTCCAGTGGTTGAGGCTGAAAGTGTGGTCTTCCCGGTGCTCGATCGAGTCAACCATGAAGCTGAAGTTTGGCGGTGGGTTGTCGCCGTTCTGTGGCTCAAGTTTTGAGAAATCGATGCTGCGCTTATTGAGTCTTGGAGGGGTCCCTGTTTTTAGTCTCTCGACCTGTAATCCTAGTTTTCTTAGCTCATCTGAAAATCCGCTTGAGCCATCTCCCATTCTGCCGCCGGCAACGTTTCGATCTCCAACATGCATTAAAGCCTTTAAGAATGTTCCCGTCGTCAATACGATCTTCTTTGCGTTCAGGCGAACCCCTAGGTTCGTCACCACAGCCCTAACCTCGCCATCCTCGACGATTAGCTGAGCGATCTGACCCTGCTTTAGATCCAGGTGGGGCTGATTTTCAAGGGCGAACTTCATTCTGAACTGATAAGCCTTCTTGTCGCACTGCGCGCGAGGGCCTCTAACACTCGGGCCTTTGCTTGAATTTAACATTCGCATCTGAATTGCTGTGGCATCGGTATTGATGCCCATTTCACCTCCGAGCGCATCGATTTCGCGTACCATGTGGCCCTTTGCCAGGCCACCGATCGCTGGGTTACAACTCATCTGGCCGACGGTGTCGAGATTCATTGTTAGCAGAAGGGTTTCACATCCCATTCGAGCAGATGCGAGAGCGGCCTCGATCCCGGCATGACCAGCCCCTATTACGATAACATCGTAATTCTTGGGGAAGACAAAATAGGATGGGGAGCCCATAACGGATTTGCTAGATAGCAGGTGAGGGGAGGCGATCGGTAAAAATAGTCTTTGCCGCAGGGAGTCGGCCAGGGTGCTTTGCCTCGGAGTTCGGGAGCCCAACCGGCAAAACAAGGGCGATTGCTATATTTTTATCTCCATCTACACCAATGATTTCCTTAACTTTATCCTCATCCCACCCGTTAATATAGCAGGTGGAGTAGCCTTTTGATTGTGCGGCGAGGGCAAGGGTGGTTGCCATAATCATCGCATCTTTAATCGCGTATTCGCGCTCCCTCTCGGCCAAGCCTTTCTGAAAGCTTGGGGCGTTATCGCGAATCCAATCCGCAAATTTTTGGGGCCAGGCTCCTGAGGAGACTCCTGTTTTAAGAATCTCGTCCATATGTTTTTCCCAGCCTCGTATTGAAACGGAAAAAACAAATGTGACTGGTGCTTCGAGTATCTGTTTTTGCCCCCAAGCCGCCGCGGAAAGAGCCTCTTTCTGGGCCATAGAGCGAATCATAACAACTCTGGTGGGCTGAAAGTTCCACGAGGAGGGAGCATCCTGCATTAAGGAGAGAAGCTCCTGCAGCACACCCTCCGGGATCGGGTCGTTCTTAAAAGATTTTATACTACGCCTGGCACGGATCGATTCAGCGGTTGTAAGATCGGATTTGTTCATCACGAAACAATAACTGAAAAGACCCAAAAATGAAAGCCGGGGAAGGTCTGCCCCTTGGAGGCCAAGCCCGGGGTTACCGTGCCGTGAAAAGCTCTTCGATCGTGTGGAGATCGGCGTGTTCGGACTGAATAGACCAGAGCTTTGCGTAAAGACCGCCCAAGCGAATCAAGGACTCATGATTTCCGAGCTCAAGGATTCGTCCAGACTCCACGACTGCAATTTTGTCCGCCTTGCGAACGGTCGAAAGCCTATGAGCGACGACAATGCTGGTTCTACCAGCGAGAAGATGATCTAAGGCCATTTGAATCTGCTTTTCGGTCGCTGTATCCACGCTGGCAGTAGCCTCATCGAGAATGAGCACGGGCGGATCCTTAAGCAGAGCGCGCGCAATGGAGAGCCGTTGGCGTTCCCCTGCGCTTAGTCGAACCCCCCGCTCGCCGACCTTCGAATTCCACCCATCTGCCAGCACTTGAACAAAGTCCAGAGCGCAGGCAGCACGCAAAACCTTTTCAATTTCAGCATCCGTGGCATGAGGTTTTCCCAACTCTAAGTTTTCACGAATGGTTGCCTGGAACAAAAAGGGCTCCTGAGTCACAACTCCAACCTCGCGGCGTAAATCCTTCAGAGAAATTTGGGGAAGGGGGACTCCGTCCAGCAGAACCTCTCCGCATGTCGGATCGTGAAACCGGGCCACAAGTGTGGCGAGCGTAGTTTTACCGGCTCCTGTTGGCCCGACGAGGGCGAGGGAAGTCCCGGCAGGAATTTGGAGATCGATGCCGTGTAAAACCTCTCTGCCCGTTCGGTAGGAGAAGTGAATATTTTTGAAAATGACCTCCCGAGCCGAACCCTTACGGGGGGGCAAAGCACGTAATGAAGAAGTGGTAATGTGACCGGGTTCAGGCTCTGCATCTAAAATTGCAAACACGCGTTCCCCGGCGGCTCGTCCCGCTTGAATCAGTTGATTCAAGCTGTGAAGCCGGCCCACAGGTTCGTAAAACATCCCCACATAAAGCAAAAAGGCCACGAGCTCTCCGACTGCCATTTTCCCGTCGAGAACTGACCTTCCCCCTACCCAGAGAACGAGACATGTTCCTGCCGCGGCAAACCATGCCATGGAAGGGGAGTAAAACGCCCAAGCCTTCATAATGCCCAAAGAGGCGGCGCGAACGTCTTGTGCAACTTTTTCAAAGCGGTTCGCGCCTTCTTCAAGCCAACCATACGTTTTGATCTGCCTCATGCCTTGAAGGTGATCCATTAAGAGGGAATTCATGGCCGAGGAGGCTTTTCGCTGGACCCGATAACGCGGGTGCGCCGTCAGGGTGTAGTACAATGCACCCGCGGCGAGAAAAGGGATGGGCGCCAATGACCAGGCGGCAAGAAGGGGATCGATTCGAAAAAGAATGATTCCAACGCCGAAAAGCTGAAGTAGGGCAATCAGGCCTTGTTCGATACCATCGATCAACATTCGCTCCATGTTCATCACGTCCTCACTGACACGGGTCAGCAGATCTCCGCTGGAACGGTGATCGTACCAAGAGGCGGAAAGGCGCTGAAAGGCGGAGTAAAGATCCCGTCGAAGATCGAGAATCACCTTCTGCTCAAAAAGATTGTTGAGGAGGATTCGGAGGGCATTTAGCCCGTCGCGGCCGAGAAAAACGAGGAGGAGAAGTCCGACTAACCAGGGAAGCCTGTGTCCCTGACCTTTGGCGATGACTTCATCAATCAGAACCCCCGTGAGGCGGGGATACACAAGCCCCAGCAAGGTTGAAAGAAGGGCCGCAGTAACCGTTCCAATTGCATATCCAGGATATTTACGAAGATAGCTGGCAATACGCAGGGCAGTGGACATGGGTCGAAAGAGTAGCCCGATCCAATCGGGTAGCCAATGAGAGAGGAAACTAGGCCGCTTGCGCGAGTCCTAAAGTTTTTAAAAGGGCGCGATCGTCCGATTCCTCGGGGTTGGGTGCGGTCAGGAGTTTGTCCCCAAAAAAGATAGAGTTTGCGCCTGCGTAGAAACAGAGCGCTTGGGCTTCGCGGGTCAGAACCGTGCGACCCGCACTTAGTCTAATTCGAGCCCGAGGAAGGGCGATTCGGGTCGTAGCAATGAGTCGGACCAGCTCGAACACATCGACGGGTTTTTGGTCTGCGAGTGGGGTGCCTTCTTGGGGCATGAGACAGTTGATCGGAACACTTTCAGGGGAGGGGTCAAAACCACATAGAACTTCGAGCATTTTGAGGCGGTCGTCCTCCGTCTCTCCCATCCCAAGAATGGCTCCACAGCAAACTGCCATGCCTACCTTTTGCACGGAGCGAATTGTCCTTAGACGATCTTCAAAAGAGTGGGTCGTAACGATGTTGCGATAGTGCTCAGGGGAGGTGTCGAGGTTGTGATTGTAGGCGGTCACTCCGGCATCTTTGAGTTGGCGGGCAGCCTCGTCGGTGAGCTGGCCCAGTGTGACACAAACTTCCATGCCGAGCTGTTTCACGTCCCGCACAATATTGAGAACCGACTCGAACTTGGCCTCGCCTTCGCGGACCCCCTTCCAGGCAGCCCCCATGCAGAAGCGCCCAGCGCCTGCGGCTTTAGCTTCCCGCGCTTCCGCTAGCACCGCATTGCGCTCCATGAGTGGCTGGGCTTTTACCCCTGTTGTGTAGCGCGCACTTTGAGCGCAGTAACCGCAGTCCTCACTGCAACCCCCCGTTTTAATGCTCAGGAGGCGACACAGTTGAACCCCTTCTTTTTCGGCCCAGTGTGCCCGGTGTACCTGACGTGCTTGATCCAAAAGAGGGAAGAGAGACTGGTGGTAGACAGAGGAAAGAAAGGCAAAGGTTTTGGGAGCTGCTCCATTGCTGGCAATCATTGGACAAGGGTGGCGAATAAAACCAAGGAGGTCAAAAACGTTTGCGGAGGAGGACAATCGGAGGAATAGTTGTTGGATGAAAAGAATTGTTCCTGGGTTCCTTGTTTTTTCCTTCTTGGTTTTAGTTGGTTGCTCGAAGGAGACTGTGCCCGCTCCTCAGGGTAGCACAAAGTCTCAAAGCTCTGCGGATTTTTTTGAGTCAATATCCAAGTATTTGGTCACACCAGAAGGCGGAAAGTTCAGCGCCTACCGCAAGGGGGCTACAAATCCTAAATACATCGCGATCTACTACTCGGCACACTGGTGTCCGCCTTGCCGGGTTTTCACCCCCAAGCTGGTGGAGTGGTACAATGAATTTAAGCCGAAACATAAAGATTTCGAGTTGGTCTTTGCTAGTTCGGATAAGGATGAAGCCGCGATGCTCGAATATATGACGGAAATGAAAATGCCTTGGCCCGCGATAAGTTTTAGCGAAAACAAAGAGAGCGGCGTCGACGAGTATGCTGCCGATGGGATCCCTTATCTTGTCCTGCTAAATGCTGAAGGCAAAAATTTGACTGGCGCCCAGAGCAATGGGTGGCAACCGCCGGCAGAACTGCTTAAAAAAATCGAGGAAATCGTGGAAGATAAGAAGTGATACGCTATCTTGTTGCTGCCTGCCTGTTGATGTCATGGACGGGATTTACTCGGGCAGAGAGCTACGCTGATTATGTGGCCCGTCATAAGCGGATTCAGAAGATGGTCAATCCAATGAATGTGCCTGTCGCGAATGCCCTGAATGACCAGTGGGATGCAAATCCCCAATACGCGAACCCGAACGACCGAGTTTCGACTCCTGGACCTAAAAAATTCTATATTAAGTCGTCCCGTGACGATCAAGGCCGAGTGACATGCATTCCAAGACCTAGATAGCTCCCTACGGGGATAAACCTTCCGAATCGTTGAAGGCCGTGGCAAAGCTTTGTCATCCGGCGAATTCTTTCTGCCTGAGGACGGTGGGTTAGCCAACGGGGCATTTCAGGCTCGGGCAAGGCAGAAAGTTCCCAGGGGTGGAAATAGAGACAAAGGAGTCCATCGTGCTGGAGGACTTGCGAACACAAAGCCAAGTAGATGGGCAAAGGCAAAATATGGAAACTGGCCCAAAACAGGGGAAAGCGGATTCCTGGCAACACTGCGGCAGGGACTTCCCAAAGCGAACCGATCTGAAACGGCCGACGCGGTTCCCGCCGATGATCGTACCGACCCGGAATCCAGGTCGGGTTCAAAGATGCATCATAACGAAATCCAGCCTGGGTAATCTCCTCTTTGTTGATTTTTCGAAGCCGTGGAGAACGAAAGCCATTCACCCCCTGACCGGAAATCTCCTGTAAAAGGGTGCGGCTACTCAAAAGTTGCAGGTCGTCTCCCGGACGGTGAGACCACCCGTGGGAAGCGATCTCATGGCCACGCGCCGCCGTTTCACGAAGAAGTTCGGGAGCACACTGAGCGAGCCGGGCGGTACAAAACGTTGTGCCTGGAAATTTCCACTCCTTAGTAAGGCCCAGCCACTCCTGCCAAATTTCCCGTCCTCGTCTCAATCCATGATCCGGCAGGGGAGGGGCTCCAAAATCGGCCGGCGCGTCATACTCCTCAACATCCCACGTCAGGAGGATGGAGTTCATTCGCGAAGGCGGTAGGCCCCCGTCCATGACCACCAACGGATCGAAAGAAGCTCCTTGAAGCATCTAAGAGAGTCACAAAGAAGCTTCACGCGGGAGGTTTTGTAGGTGTGCCGGGCCGAAACCTGAGCTGGGATCTGTCCCACGCGCAGGCCGAGCTTGCGACAGAGGTAGAGAAGTTCCACATCGAAGGCAAAGTCGGTAAGCTTTTGTTTCGCGAAGAGCCGTTCGGCTGCCTGGCGTTGAAACCCCTTCAAGCCTGCCTGGGTATCTGGGTAGTCGATTCCAAGGAGATAACAGGCCAATCGGTTAAATCCCCACCCCAGAAAAGCTCGTCGGGCAGGCAGCCCCCCGTGCGCCTGAGGGGCCATGGAACGAGAACCAATGACCACATCATGGTCGTTGAGGGACTCCGCCAGCGGAGTCAGGTGGTCGATTGAATAAGCCAAATCTCCATCCATAAACATCAGGCGCTCCTCCTTGGCGCCCTCAAACCCTTGCCGTATTGCCATCCCTTTGCCGCCATTTTTCGACAGAATTTTTACTTCTGCATTTTTGAGTGGTTTCAACTGCTGCTTGAAGGCGTCCCCTGTACCATCCTTGGACCCATCATCCACAACGACAACCCGTAATTGGGGATTTGTACGGATCGCCTCCTCCAAGACTTCAGAAACATCCTTCACGAGATGTCTTTCGTTGTAAACCGGAACGACGAGCCTCTGGTTCAGGGTCGAATTCATGAAGACAGGGGCTACGCTACTAGAACCTATTATTCCAAAGCTAGGGAATTAGTTATGCAAAGATATCTATGTAATTAGACCGTGTGGCCAGCGCGGCGCCGTATTATCAGCGGCTGCTTTTAGAACAACTTTCGCAAAAGATTTTTAAGATTTCGGCTTTCGTAACGAGCCGTCCACCTCTTTAACTCAAATAGGGGGGTTTCAGGCAAATTGACGCCGCGGTGCATTGTAACGGCGGTTTTGAATCCCGCCGCACGAACCAGCTCAACAGTAGTTTGATTATAGTCTCCATAGGGATAGGCAAAATGGTCCATAGGAAGGCCGAAGCGATCTTCCAACTTTTTTTTGCTGGCGAAGATTTCTTCCTTGGCCTGATCGCGCGAAAGAAAGGAAAGTCGAGGATGAGTACAGGTGTGGGCACCAATCTGATGCCCTGCAGCCAACCACTCACGAACCTGCGACTCGTCCATTAGGGGATCTGCCTCTCCTCCCTCCCGCGCCTCCCAATCACTCGTTTTGCCAAGTCGATCTGCCACAAGATAGTTGATGGCTTGTACGCCGACTTTTTTCATCAAAGGAACAGCCTCAGCCAGGTTGCTCACAAAACCGTCGTCAAAAGTGATCGTGATTGTTTCTTTTTGTGAAACAGCAGAACAACCAAGAAAAGAAGAGGTGAGGCCTGCCTGCGTAATTTCACTCATCTGACGCAGAAAGAGTTTTGGCTCCAAATAAAGGCCCTTGATCCGAGCCTGTTTCGGGGGCGGTGCGATTTTATGATAACAGAGAATCGGGTGTCCCTCTTGAAAAAGACCCCGAAACGGGGCGAGCTCAGTGTAGTAGTCGGGAAGGGTCATGAGTCTTAACTTATAATTTTTGTTCCAAGGCCGCGAGTATGGCCTCCGCCACCTCTTGGGGTGTAATGAGCGACAAGCAGAGGGGTCGACTTTCAAAGCACTTATTTTGACCTGTCTCGTTACACGGGCATCTTTTTATGAGAGCGCGATGCTTCGAGCCGCGTGGAACCCAACCTGGGCGACCAACCGACTCACGAAAAAGAGAGACCGTGGGTTTGCCGAGCGCCATAGCCAGATGGAGAACTCCCGAGTCGAGACCCACATGCAAAGTCGCCCGCTCAAGAAGGGCGGCTAACCGGGGCATTGGCATGGAATCAAAAAAGATTTGAAGCCTTTCGTCCTGAACCAATGAGGCGAGATCGGATTGTCGGGCGATTTCCCGCTCTGACCCGGACCCGGTAGAAAGAAACTTGGTTTGCGGGGATTTCTTCCAAACCTGCCGCAGGGTTTCCGCCCAGAAATCGAGAGGCCACTCATTCAGGGGTGAGCTGGCGGCACTGATTGAAAAATGGATGGTTGAGACGGAGATCTGGCTCGTGGCCCACGAGTGATCATCCAATGGAATCTGCCACGCCCAGCCTGGGTTGCTACCCAACCAACCCAACTCCTGAAGGACAGAGAGTCTTTGTATATACACGGGGTTAGCTCGGTCCCTCTGGGAGATCCTCTGGGTGAGCCAACTTCTCGCAAACCAGGAGTTTCGACCCGTGAGATGGGCAATGCGATCTCGGGCGCCACTCCAGCCTGTACAAAAAAGATTTCGGTCTGAGCCCACAAAGGATATTGCTCCGTCATACTTCTGCGCGCGGATATCCCTAACTGTTTCCAGGTGTCGCCAAGGAGGGGGACTGGGTTTGCGTAGAGGAACTACCCAAGCTCGATTCACATCGGGAACCATTCGAAGGAGGTCTTGGCCGACATTTGTAGTTAGGACATCCACCTGCGCCCCAGCTTGGGCGAGTGCGCGTATCGCGGGGATTGAGTGGACGGTATCACCCAAAAAACCAAGGTCGACTACCAGGACCTTTTTCCATGAGGGAAGGGGCATAGGGGGAGTTTCGGGCAGAGATGAGAAATGGCCAACCTAGAAACGCCGTCTTGGCCGAATCGAGAAAATGGAACAAGATCCTCCCGATGCGAAAAAGCCCGCTTCCTTATGTGTTTGAATTTGCAAGCAATTTGAAGGCCGACCCAAAAAAGGTGTTCGCCTTTCATCTTGAACCCAAAAACATCTCCCGTGTGAGCCCGAGCTGGATTCGTGTGATTTCTTTGGAGTCTCCCAGCCCGATTATAGAGGGATCCAGGATTCGACTTCGCGTCGCTTCCTTGGGCATTCCACAGTCGTGGGACGTGACGGTTCGGGAGATAAACGATTTTTCGGGGACGCCGGGTCGCGCCTGCATTTTAGATGTGGCGAACAAAAGCCCTTTCCCGCTTTGGCGCCATCTTCACGAGTTTTGGGCCGCGCCAGACGGCACAACGGGGCTGGTGGACCGGATTGAGTTTCTTCCTCCAGGGGGAGGGCTGGGACGCCTCCTCCTGCCGTTCATCCAAAAGTTTTTTCTCGTTTTATTTCGTGCGCGGCACGAGGCCACCCGCAAGATATTCGAAATCTCTTAAGCCGGTCGAAGAATGTGTTCAACGGGCCCAATTTTTGCCCAGTCGACGGCAACAGATTGTTTTAGAAATGTTTTGTGGCTGACGTAACTCACTTTACCGGTCCGAACCCCGTGTTCATGGACGAGGCGGGTCGTTTTTACGTCGAAGCAGCAGTATTCGGCCACCTTGGCATGTTGGCCCTCTCTCCACCACTGGATCGCCTCCATCCCAGAGGCGGTCTTTTTCACTCCACAAGTTGCCTCGGATACCGCATCCAATCCAACGCGGTGTTTGATCCTTTCCTCGAGGCTGACCATGAGGTCGAGCGTCGGAACGGCTGAAAAATCGAATACGGAGTAAGCAGCCAGAACTGTATAATCAAACCGTAACACATTAAACCCAACGACGAGATCGGCCCTACGCAGGTCGGCGATCAAACGATCCACGTCTTTCTCCAAATAAATTTCATACTCGCCCTTGGCGGAGTGGTAGAGGACGGCCACGGAGATGCCCATTCGGTCGATATGCCCCCAACCGCCGACCTCGGCTGCGCTTTTCTGCGTTTCCAAATCGAAATAAACAATGTTGCCCATGTCTTTTTAGGAAATCGCAGGTTGGGCGGAAAAGGCAACCGCTTTTCACCACTTAGGTTTGGCTTGTTATTTTAGCTCCCCGAGGTTATAACGACAGGCTATGACTGACTCCAGATTAGCAAGACAGACGGCAGAACGGTTAATTGGTTCACGGGCTCAACTCCTCAAATTCAGCTGTTTGCTGGGTTTTGACGGCTTCTTGGACTCCATTCTTCAGGTGGTAGACCAGCGTCAAACAGCCACGAAATATCTCCCTTTTACCTCTGTAAAGCCTTTCGCGAAGCGCTTGAGCGAAGCCGCTGGGAAGAGCGCCAACTTTGAAGTCGTCCCGACTATGGAGAAGATTGGGGGCAACGGACCTTTAATGGCGTTTGCCATGTCGACCCTTGGGGCACCCGTGGAATACATGGGCATGTGCGGATTCCCAAAACTTCACCCTGTTTTCACTGAATTTGCAAAACGTGCCAAGGTTCACTCCTTTGCCGAACCTGCCCTGACCTCGGCTCTCGAGTTCAATGATGGAAAAATCATGCTCGGCCAGCTGGCCTCTGTTCAGGACGCCAACTGGGAAACCATCCAGTCCCGTTTGGGCGACAAGCTCGTCCAGAAGCTGTGGTCCTCCGCCTCATTTGTCGGAATGGTCAACTGGACGATGCTTCCGCATATGTCGGCCATTTGGAAAAAGCTGCTGACTGAGTACAAGCCCGTGAAGCCAGGGAAACGGAAGCAGCTCTTTTTTGACTTGGCTGATCCCGCGAAGAGAATTGAGGCGGATCTGTTGGCGGCCCTCAAAATTATCGCCGAGTTTCAGGCTGAAAATGATGTAACTCTGGGAATGAATGAGAGCGAGGCCCTTCATGTGGCCAAAGTTCTGCGGCTAAAGGGCGCCACAAAAAATCCCAAAGCGTGTGCTTCCTTGGCAGGAGCCATTCGGGAGAAGATGGGAATTCAGGTTGTGGTCATTCACCCCATCGAATACGCCTGTGCGGCCGATGCCGAAGGGGAAGTGTTTGTAACTGGTCCCTATACCTCCAAGCCTAAGATCAGCACGGGTGCAGGAGACCATTTCAACGCTGGATTTGCCATCGGACGCCTTCTCGGATTGGGATTACCCCACTCCCTGCAGTTGGCGGTCGCGGCCTCCGGATTCTACGTTCGCCACGGGAACAGCCCGAACCGCGAACAGCTAGTCCGCTTTTTACAAACACTGTAAGAAGAGGGGCGATAGCCCAAACTGGGTTGGTCTCTTAACGGCTTCTCAAGAGAATGCCTAAACTCGGCTTACCCTCGGGCTTTTTTATACATCTCGAGTGTGCGCAACCGCTCCACCGAGTGATCTACGATCGGCGCAGGATATTTTAAGGAGTTCGCCTCGGGAACATACTGTGCGATAAATTTTCCCTCGGGATCGAATTTTTCCGCCTGGCTCGAGGGATTAAAGATCCGGAAGTAAGGTTGCGCATCCGTTCCAGTTCCCGCTGCCCACTGCCACCCTCCATTATTTGCCGCAAGATCGCCGTCAAAAAGCTTTTCCATAAAGTATCGCTCGCCCCACTGCCAAGTAACGAGAAGGTCTTTCGTAAGGAACGAGGCCACAATCATTCGGAGCCGATTGTGCATCCATCCCGTTTGATTCAGTTGCCGCATGGCGGCGTCCACAATCGGATAGCCCGTTTGGCCTTCACACCAGGCTTGGAACCTGTCCTTTCGATTCTCCCACTCGATTTTGTCATACGCAGGGCGAAAGGATCCGTCTACCACATGAGGAAATTCCCAAAGAATCTGCTTATAAAAATCCCTCCAGATCAGTTCGCCAATAAATACATCGATCTGTTTTTTCGCGGCAGGGTCGTCGGCGCGGGCACGGCGCGCCGCTGCCAGAACCGTTCGCGGAGATAGCGTCCCAAAACGCAGATGCGGGGATAGGTGAGAAGTGGTGTCCTTAAAGGGATAGTTTCGCGTGTCCTGATATTTGAGAATATTTTTGCCTATAAAGGTTCGAAGAAGCTCTTGAGCGCTCTTCTCTCCCGCCGCTGGCACCGGAATATCGCATTTTGGAAGACCCAGATCCTCAATGGTGGGTAGCGGAATAGCTTTTACACCGAGTACCCCTTGGATTTTTTTGGGGCGAGGGAAGGGATCGTGAGGGCGCTTAGCCAACCACGCATTAGAAAATGGGGTAAATACCGTGTAGGGACCACCTGCCATTCTCTGAACAGAACCAGGAGGATAAATGAGCAGATCATCACAGGCAAAAACCTCGATCCCCTCCTGCTGAGCCATACCGACAACTTTTTCATCTCTTTTGCGGGAATACGGCTCGATGTCCTTATTAAAGAAGAGGCTTTTTGCGCCTGTCTCTTTGGCCAAAGCTCGCAAAACTTCCACAGGGCTCCCTTTTCGTAAAATCAGGGGGGCCCCAAGTGTATTTAAGTTGGCGGCGAGGCTCTCGAGGGAAGCGAGAAGGAAGGCTGTACGCCTAGCGACACCTTTTTTGTCGGACAAAATGCCGTCGTCGAAAATAAAAATGGGGACGATCGGGGTCTGCTTTTCACACGCCTGATGAAGCGCAGCGTGGTCGGAAACACGCAAATCGCGCCGAAACCAAACAAGTGCGGGCGCGCGGTTCATATTTTTTTTCTAGCGCGCGGCGAATAACTTCGCACGCGCAAAGAATTTTTTTGCTATTTCCCCCTCGAGGAACTCTTTTTTTATGTGCTGTGCATTTGTCAAGCGAAGTCATTCACAAATATTTTCGATTAAAATTAAAATTCCTCTTGCAGGATTTTTTTCTCGGGCGAATGATTCCACCCCGCTAACCAAAAAAGGAAATAAAAACAAATGAGCAATCCTCCAGAAATTTGGGTCAAAGTTTGTCGCGAACTTGAAAAAGTCATCACCCCTGACGCGCTTCACCGATGGTTCTCGTCGATCGTCCCGATCAGCTACGAAGCCGGCCGTCTCGTCCTCGGGGTAGAAAACGCCATCTACCAGTACTGGATTGAGGAAAATTACCTCAACCAGCTTCGCGAATGTGCCACCCTTGCCGTTGGGCGGGAGGTTAAGATCAGTTTTGATGTTGTGGGTTCAAAAGACCGTCCGACTCCTGGTGCGGAAGAGCATCTCCTTCAAGCAGAAGGAAAAGAAAAGTCGAAGCCCCTATCCGGCGAGTTGGTAAGCCGTTATACCTTTGAGTCCTTTGTAGCGGGGGTGAATAGCCAATTTGCCCATGCTGCAGCCACAGCTGTAGCAGATGCCCCAGCTCGTACCTACAACCCTCTTTTCATTCACGGATCCGTTGGTTTAGGGAAAACCCACCTTCTCCACGCTATTGGCCATCGGATTATGCAGAAAAAGAAGGGCGCCAAGATTGTTTACGTTACCTCAGAACAGTTTACGAATGAGTTTATCTCGGCCATTCAACATGGTGAGCTCGTGAAGTTCCGTCGCCGCTTCCGCCAGGCTGACTGCCTCCTGATTGATGACGTTCAGTTCTTTTCGGGTAAGGACCGCTCCCAAGAGGAGTTCTTTCATACCTTCAACACCCTTTTCGATGGAAACCGACAGATCGTCCTATCCAGTGACAGCCCTCCGGGAGATGTTGCCAATCTGCAAAAGCGCCTTGTTTCCCGCTTTGAGTGGGGTCTGAGCGCGGAGTTGCAATCTCCTGATATCGAGACTCGTCTGGCTATCCTTCGCAAGAAGACCTCCACCATGCAGGTTCGCTTGGGTGAATCGGTCCTTCACTTTATTGCGGAGCGGGTCAAAACGAATGTGCGTCGCCTGGAAGGGGCTCTCAACCGTGTTGCAGCTTGGGCTGCCTTGCATGACCGCCACATTACTCCTGCACAAGTCGAGGAGTTGCTGAAGGATTTCATCCAGCAGGAAACGAAGCCGATTGTCACTATCGAGCTGATCCAGCGCCGTGTTGCCGAAGGTTACGACCTTCGCGTTGCGGATATGACCAGCAAGCGGCGTCCTGCGCATATCGCTCTTCCACGAATGGTGGCCATGTATCTGAGCAGAAAGATGACAGGAAAAAGCCTCCAGGAGATCGGAGAATCGTTCGGAGGTCGTGACCACGGTACCGTCCTCCACGCCTGCAAGACCATCACCTCCAAAATGCAGGGGGATGATCGTCTCCACCAAATGGTGGGCCTTCTGACTCACAAGCTCGAAGAGCCGGCCGAGCGTTAAACCCAATCACTCAGACACGAAGCTCTTTTCCGCGCCTCCGCGTGGGACAGAGTTTTCGTGTCGTTTGTAAAAGCCCCCATTTCCCCACACGCTCGCAACGAAAAACAAAAAACAAGCGCTCATGAAAAAATCTTTTTTCTCAAAAATCGACGGTTGCCCAACTGTTATTCCCGTGGGTATCCCCAGTTCATTGCCATTTACTCACCGCTACAGAGAGGATTTGAGTCGCCCTGTGAATAGCCATCAAATCAGGACGAGAATCCTGTGAGAAGGATATCCCCGCACCAACAAGCAGGGTTATTTTTAAAACCTATCCACGGCTTATTCTTCGCACAACCTGTTGCCGCTCGGCGTGTTAAAGAAAATCTGGTGGCTTATCCACTTGCTTATGATTATGGTTTATTTACTTCTATATTTACCTATCCCAATCTTCTGACTCTCAAAACTTCATGAAACTCATCCTCCAAAAACAGAAATTCCTTAACGCCCTATCTGCAGTCCAAAATGTGGTTGGGTCACGCACTCCAATCGGCATTTTAAACAATCTCCTTTTAAAGGCAGATAAAAGCGAACTCACGATATCAGCTACAGACCTGGATATCGGGATTCGTACCTCGTGCGAAGTCGGGGTGGAAAAGCCAGGTTCCATCACACTGCCTGCCCGTAGACTCTTTAGCATTATCCGGGAGCTGCCTTCTGAAGAGCTGACCTTGGACGTGGACAGCAAGCTGAGCGCGACGATGCGTTGCGGATCGGCCGTGTTCAAAATTATGGGGATGCCGTCCGAGGAGTTCCCCGCGATCCCAGAGTTCCCCGCAAAAACCAGCGAGAAGAATCCTATCTACAAAATCGAACAGAAAGCCCTTAAGGAGCTCCTTAAGAGAGTTTCCTATGCGATGTCCGCAGATGAGAAGCGCTACGTTTTAAACGGCCTCCTGCTGTGTTTAAAGGACGGCAAGCTCACCATTGTTGCAACGGACGGAAGGCGATTGGCTTTGACCGATCAAGAAATGGATTTCCCAAAAACCGGCGAACGGGAATTTATCCTACCCGCAAAAGCGGTTCTCGAGCTTCAGCGCTTGTTGGGCGACAAAGAGGACGTTTCTTTTGTGGTACTAGAGAACCAGATTCTCTTTTCCTTTGGGAATACAGAAATCGCGGCCAAAATGGTCGAGGGAAATTATCCGAACTATCGCCAAGTCATCCCTGCGGATGCCAAAGAGAGGGTGACCCTAGAGCGGGAGCTCTTCTTGAACTCCGTGCGTCGGGTGGCACTGCTCTCTAGTGAGAAATCGAACTCGGTCAAACTGACCTTTGGAAAAAATAATCTCGAAATCGCCGCGAACACGCCCGACGTGGGAGAAGCGCACGAGTCGATCCCCGTCCAGTATAAGGGCAAGGAGTTCACGATGGCGTTCAACCCCGATTTTCTGATCGACCCGCTAAAAAATATTGAGGACGACAGCGTTCACTTTGATTTTATCGATGAGCTCAGCCCCGGCGTGATCCGCTACAACAAACCGTTTCTTTATGTGATCATGCCGATGCGGACGGCCTGAGCCGCCCCGCGTGCTTCGGCATCTTCGACTCACCTCGTTTCGCTGCCATCGCTCGCTTGAACTGGAAAATCTTGGTCCGCGCGTTCTGTTGTCTGGGGCGAATGGCCAGGGAAAGACAACACTTCTCGAATCGGTAGCCATTCTCGGGCGAATGCGCTCCTTCCGTACGCGCGCATATCGGGAACTTACACAGCATGGGGCCGAAGGGTGGAGGGTGGATGGATCGTGGGCGGACGAGGCGGGCCCTGTTCGCTTGGGAATGGTTTGGCGAAACGGGGCTAGGGAGTTGGAGGTGGATGGGCGACTCGGTGCAACGGTGAATGAGTTTTGGGGCAGGGCGCTAGTTGTCGTAGCGCATGGGGGCGATACCGCAATTCTGGAGGGAGGGTCGGCCGAAAGGCGGGGAGGCTTTGACCTGCTATTAGCAGAAACAGATCCGAGTCGGCTGGCGGATTTGCGAACTTTGCGGGAAGTTTGCAAACAGCGATCCGCCCTATTAAGATTACCTCGCGCCTCTCGAGAGGAGTGGGAAGCATGGACAACCCGTCTTGGAGAGTTGGCAAAAATATTGCAACCCGCACGGCGGGCCTTGGCAGAGATTTTTTTACCGCATCTGGAGGAGGCCCATAAAAAACTAACTGCAGGCGCGGAGAAGCTAAAGGTGACCTATCAACCCGACGAACCAGTTCCTGATTCTGGGCCTGGACGGGATCGTCTTTGGGGGATCGAGCGGGAAAGGGGCATCAACTTGACAGGACCTCAAAGAGATGACTGGGATTTCAAGCTAGGAGGAAAAAGTTTGTCCCGATACGGATCGGAGGGGCAACGGAGATCTGCCTGCTTGGCGGTGCGTTTGGCCGAGCTGGCCCTCTTGAGGCAGGGCAGGCAGCGAAGCCCGGTCTTTCTGTTGGATGACGCCCTCAAAGAACTGGATGAGGCACGGCGGGAGGCCTTTTGGCGGGTGATTCCGGATGAGTGCCAAGTCTTGTACGCAACGGCACACGATCGACCCAAGCAGGGGGATTCGTGGGTTATTATGGAGATTTCCCCCGGGGTCGCAAAAATGCAAAAGGGGTGAGCCTTGCCAATGGGGGTGGGCAACCCTTACGATTCTCGCCCGTTTGAAATCATGAAAAAATTGAGGAGATGGACCTATGGCTACTGAAGTTGGACCCGTAAAATCAGTCGAGGTGCCGCCACTGCGGCCTCTCAAAATTCCCAATCGACTTGCCGCGACACCGAAACAAGGCCCCAAGTACCCAAGCAAGGTTCGAAATAGCGCTGGGCAAGAAGTGATTTTGGCAGACCCAGTGATGACTCGGGCTTTGGTAGCACTGATGGACACCCACGCGGTCATTGGAGGCGCTGCTTGTCACTGGGGAGGTCCTGCGGCTTTGGCCGAGATCATGTCGGCAATCCACGGAGTAATGTTTGCGGAAAAAAACAGGCCTTGGCACGAAGCGTACAACTTTGTGAACGATGCAGGGCATACGGAAAATGGGGTGTACGCATTGCGCGCGCAGTACGGGTTCGATGGAATGACGTTTGATGATCTGAAAAAGTTTCGCTCCATTGAAAGCAAGCTGACCGGTCACGGAGAAAGCCACCTCAACCCAGAAGGCGTCTTCATCAGCAACGGCCCGTTGGGCTCGGGAATTCCTGTCGCACAGGGATTGGCTCTAGGTGACAAATTGGCAAAACGGGATCGTGTAACATTCTGCGTGATTTCGGACGGAGGCTGCATGGAGGGCGAGGCCAAGGAGGCAATGGCGGCGATTCCAGGATTGGCGAGCCGAAATGAGATCAACCCGTTTATTTTGGTTGTTTCAGACAACGACACCAAACTTTCCGGAAGAATTTCTGAAGACAGTTTTTCGATGGAACCCACATTTGCGGGATTGGCGGAACTGGGCTGGAACGTTCGTCCCGTCAAGGAAGGGCAAAATCTGGAAAAAGTGTACCAGGCGGTGGAACAAGCACTGGTAGAGGCGAAGGGAGACCCGCGGAGACCTGTTTGTCTTTGGGTGAAAACGATCAAGGGTTATGGGGTAAAGGAAACGGAAAAAAGCTCATCCGGCGGACACGGGTTCCCGCTCAAAGACGGAGAGAAAATTATTCCGTTTGTTGAGGAAATTACGGGCGGAAAAACACCCGTGGAGCTTAAAACATGGGCCGAGGGACTTCGAAAAGATTGGGAGGCAAAACAGGCATCCAAGGCCGGAACGGCAAGCGCTTCTTCGCCGGTTAAAAAAGAAAAAGTACAGGCGGGCTTTGCAAGAGCAGCCGTGAAAGCGGCTCAAGAGGGATTGCCGGTGGTTTCGATTAGCGCGGATCTGCCGGGCTCAACCGGTGTGGCGGCGTTTCAAAAAGCTGTGCCTGGTCGGTCATTCGATATTGGCATAGCTGAGGCAAATATGGTCAGCACATGCACGGGTCTTTCCAAGACCGGATTTATTCCTGTTGCGGACACATTTTCACAATTTGGAATTACGAAGGGGAACTTGCCGATCATCATGGCGGCTCTTTCACAAGGACCCATTGTGGGTGCGTTTACGCATGCGGGCTTTCAAGATGCGGCAGACGGGGCTTCTCACGAAGCGACTACGTACTTCTCAGCAGTCAGCGCGATTCCCCACACGTTGGCGATCGCGGTCAGCTGTTCGGAGCAGGCGGAGGCGCTTATGCTCGCCGCATTCCAACGGTTGGCAAAAGAGAGGGAGTCTGGAAAAGATGGAGAGAGCGCACTCTTTTTTGCAGGGCGCGAAGATTTTCCGGCACGGCTAGGGGAACGGCCTGAGGGATACCCTTGGGGAAGGGCAGCAATTCTGCGAAAAGGAAAAGATGTGGTTCTAGTGGCGTGTGGACCGATGGTGCCGCTTGCGCTTGAGGCTGCAGAACTTTTGGCAAAGGAGGGGAAAGAAGCGACGGTAATTGATAATCCATTTGTCAATCGACCCGATCTAAAAACAATCGCCCCTGCTGTCACTGCGGCGGGAGGACGGGTGGTGACGATCGAGGATCATCAGGTGGTTGGCGGAATGGGTTCTATGCTAATCCACGCTTTGGCGATTCAGGGAGTTGCGCTCAAGACAGCGGCCATCGGCATGAAGGGTGAGTTTGGGCGCTCCGCCTACAGCGCTCGGGAGCTGTACGAGCATTTTGGAATGGGGCCGAAAGATATTGTTTCTGCTGCGCGGAAGCTTGCCTCTTGATTCGGCAATTCCGCGCGTGGGTCTGCGCGATCTGCCTGATGGGCATCAGTGCAGGGAGTGCAGAAATCTTGATCTTGGATAAGGGCGGCGAAGCCGTTCTTGTGACAGCACAAGAAGTCAGGGAAGAAAAAAAAACAATTCAGTTCAAGGAGTTGGATGGAACCAAAAGAGAGGTGGAATTAGGTAAAGTTTTGGGAAAACTCCCCAGCACGCCCTTGCCAGAGCAGGAGTTATCACGGGAGCAGGCAGTATCCGCTATCAATAAAATTCTGGAGGCTAAGGCACAGCACCCAAATCTCGAGCAGTCGCTGCATAAGGAGTTGGAAATTTGGAAAGAGAGGTTGGACAAAATGCCCTCTCCAGAGGATCCCGAGGCGCTTGCCAAGGCCGAGGCGGCGTTCGCCGCAGCTACGGAGAAAGCCATTCCCCAAGCGTATGATGGAAAAAAAAGCTACACGACCGAAGAGCTTGCCAAGCAAGTAGAGGCGCTGGCTTCGCTTTCGAAGGAGTTCCCTGAGCGGGCGCAGGAGGTTAAAAACATCGGTGCGCCTTGGCGCTTGGAGATGGAGAACCAACAAGCGGGCAGAAAAAAATTCGAGGGGAGGTGGTTTGAGCCAGAAGATTGGGAAAAAGAAAAGGAGACACGGAACGATGTCGCGAAGAAGGCCTTTTTGGCAAAGATTCAAGCCCCAGCGGTAGCGCCAATTCTTTTCAGCCAAGGAGTTTTCGTGGCTGGCTTGGGGCTTGTTCTTGGGGGCGCGCTTCTTGGCCTAAGCTTCCTTTTTCATGGCGTGGTGGAGCTCTTGAGGCATAGGGCGTGGTGGAAGGGAAGCGCGTGGGCGTTGGCAGGAATGTGCCTTTTTTCTCTTATGGCAAGGGCGACGGTTCTTGCGATCGGTGTGCCCGAGCCTCCACTGGTTCTCAAAAAGGATAACCGAACCACGCTGGAAGATTTGCTCTGGTCGCAGGTGGGGCTGAAAGAGGCGCTGCCTTCCGAGGTAAAGCTGAGCGATGCTGAAATTAACGATTGGTGGGGGCGGCGGTTGCGCTTCGCAGTCGTCGGGGTGACTGACATCCTTGCTGTGAGCACGGAGAGGTGGCAACTGGAGTTTGTTGAGGGCGGAATGACTCTCGATCGCACGGGTCGATGGCTGGGGCAAACCCTCGTTTTAAGACATGAACTGATTTTTAGTCGCTCGGAAAAGGGTGAGAATATCTATCGGGTAGAAGCCAGCCTAGGAAAGCTACCCCTGCCGCCCGCACTGGTTTTGCGCACATGGAATCAGTGGGTAGACAGCCTGCTTGAGCAGGTGGCCCTCTTCCCGGGATCCAAAAGCGTGCAGCTCGATCGAATTGAGAAAGGGGTGGTCGTTTTTACTACCCAGTAAAGGGAGAGGCGGACCTAATCGCGGGGGTTGAAATTTGGCGCGGGGTTAGGGATATTATGATTAAGGAGTACTCTGAATTATGATCAATGGCAAAGAGTGGGCAGCACGGATTCGAGGAGAGGTACAAAAGGCAATCATTGGCCAAGACGAGGTAATCGAACGCCTTCTCGTGGCTCTTCTAGCAAATGGGCATGTTTTGCTAGAAGGTCTTCCCGGATTAGCCAAGACACTACTAATCAAAAGCCTTGGGGCGGCAATGGGCTTGGATTTCGAGCGGATTCAATTCACGCCTGATCTTTTGCCAAGTGATGTTGTGGGAACAATGGTGTTTCAACCGAAGGAGGGAACCTTCCGCGTTCATCAAGGCCCCGTTTTTGCAAACCTAGTCCTTGCGGACGAAATCAACCGTGCACCGGCCAAGGTTCAAAGCGCCCTGCTCGAAGCGATGCAGGAGAGACAGGTCACGATTGGAGGAGAAACGCATCACCTGCCTAAGCCTTTCCTTGTAATGGCGACACAAAATCCGCTGGAGCAGGAGGGGACGTATCCGCTTCCTGAAGCGCAGACGGATCGGTTCCTTTTTAAAATTCTCGTGGACTATCCGAACGAGCAGGAAGAGCGCGCGATGATGGAGCGATGGGGTCAACTCAGTATGCAGCCCAAGCTGGTCGCGGTGTCTTCGGGCGAGGAGTTGCTAAGCATGAGAAACAAGGTGGACGCAGTTCATCTAAGTCCTCCGCTTCAGGCGTATATGCTGGCTCTTGTGCGTGCCACTCGTGAGGCGGCGGCAGCGGCGGCAGGAAATGGGGAAAAGGTTTTGTCATACGGTGCGAGTCCGCGCGCCTCTCTTGCCTTGGTACAGGCGGCGAGGGCGTTGGCGTGGTTACATGGAATGGATCACGCAACACCTGAAGTAGTTCAAAACGTCTTTCTAGATGCCTTAAGACACAGGGTGGGTCTGACCTATGAAGCGGAGGCGGAGGAGACAACCACAGATCAGATTTTACTAGGTGTGCTCGACCGGATTCCTGTGCCCGCTGGGTATTAACGACGGAGGAGCTGACGGCGAACATGAGCACGGCAGTCGCGCCCGGAGAGGTGGCTCGCAAAGCACCGCTCGCTCTTTTGCGCAAACTGGAGTGGCGGGTGCGCATGGCGGCCGACTCGTTCTTGGGGGGTGAGTATCGATCGGCATTTCGTGGAAGGGGGAGAGAATTTGATCAGGTCGTAAAGTATGAGTATGGGGACGATGTAAGGGACGTGGATTGGAATGTTTCGGCCAGGCTGGGGGAACTGTATCGGAAAAAATTCATCGAAGAGAGAGAGCTAACCGTAGTGATTCTCCTTGAGGATACCCCATCGCTTCAGTTCGGGTCGGGTCAGAGGACAAAACGAGAAGCCTTGTTGGAGTTGGCAGGACTTTTTGCTCTTACGGCGGCGGGGAATAGGGATCGGGTCGGATTCTGGCATGCGACTCCTGCGGGTCATCACGTGCGACAACCCGTGCGGGGACGGCTCAATATTATCCGGACAGCAGCCACACTGCTCGCGCAGCCGATTCCGAAGCTGGAGGACGGACCCGAAGCCTCGCTGGAGTGGAAACTTTTTTTTCACGCGTTTCCGAAGCACAGCATTGTTTTGTGGCTGGGAGATTTTCCGCCTCGACCCGTGGGACCGGGATGGGCCGCCTTGCGGAAGCGATATGAGATGATTGGGGTTAGGGTGGACGACCCGTGGGATATTCAGCTGCCCGCGTTGGGAATTTTGCCCGTGGTGGATCCAGAGTCGGGAGAGGTTCTTGCTTTTGATATGGGAACGAGGGAAAGCCAACAGAGACATGCACAGTGGGTGGCAGAGAGAGAGGCGGCATGGCAGGAGTGGTTTCCAAGCCCCCTTCAGAGGATGACGGTGGGAACGGATGGAGATCTCCTGGATCCGCTGGTGACTTTTTTTAGAAGAAGAATGCAAGGGGCAAGAAAGTGAGCGAGACGCTTTTGCCTGGAGGCTGGACCTTGGCCGACCCACTCTGGTTGTTGGCGTTACTCCTCATTCCTTTGGCTGTTTGGTGGAGAGGTCGCAGGTCTCGTCCTGTCTTGGTGATTCCAAGAGTTGCGCGTTGGGCAGGGGCGCCCGCCATCTCGCTGGGCAGGGGGCCGTCCATTTTGGCGGGACTAGGATTGGCATTGCTCATCGTGGGGCTCGCACGACCGCAACAGCTGGAAGAAAAAAAGCAGGTGCGTCAAAAGGGCTACGACATCATGTTGGCGATCGATCTCTCACCCAGCATGTTGGCGGAGGATTACGAAGGCCCCACGGGCAGAATCAACAGACTTCAGGCAATTCAACCGATCATTGAGGCATTTATTTTGCGAAGGCCGACGGATCGAATCGGAGTCGTCATTTACGGAGGGCGAGCATACACGCTTTCTCCGCTGACCTTTGATCACGAATGGTTGGCGCGGCAGATCTCTAGGCTTCGGGTAGGGCTTGTAGAGGATGCCACAGCAGTAGGGGATGGTTTAGGGTTGGCTGTTTCTCGATTGGAACAGTCGGAGAAGGAGAAGGACGGTCAACGCAAGGGGGCATTTATTATTCTTTTGACCGACGGATCGAACAACAGCGGTGTATTGGCTCCGCGCCAAGCGGCTGAGTTGGCCAAGAAAAAAGGGATTCCTGTTTATACGATTGGGGCGGGTCAACCCGGAGTTGTGCCGATGCCCGTAATTGACAACGCCGGAAGAAAATTGGGATACCGGCAGGCGATATCGGATCTGGATGAGGACACGTTGCAGGGAATCGCAGAGACAACCGGGGGAAAGTTTTTTCGGGCTATGGACGTGGGAACGGCGGAGGCGGCTTTTGCGGCCATCGATAAAAAACAGCGAATCGAATTTAGTGCCAAGGCACAACTACGAGCTCACGAGTGGTTTTTTGCGTGGGTCACGCCCGGAACTCTGGCTTTTCTGGGCGGGTTGGCATGGGCACGACCCGGAAGGTGGGGAAGAGCAGCATGACTTTTTATGGAGTGCGTTGGGAGGAGCCTCAGGTTCTTCTTTTGATCCCACTGGTTCCTTTGGCCAGCTGGTTGATATTTCGCAGCAAAGCGGGGCAATCCGGCGTGCTTAAACTGCCCAAGGTTATGAGACGGTGGGCGGGGGCGCGAGCCGTGGTGGATCGACCAGGCGCGACAAGACGACAGGGAGGTTTTTGGTTGGCCGCAGGAGTGATGTTGGCGTTGATGGCACTGGCGCGCCCCCAGTATGGACAACTGGAAGAAACAGTTTTTGATCAGTCACGGGAGGTTCTTTTGGCGTTGGATTTATCTGCAAGCATGCTTGCGGATGATGTGAAGCCCACGCGCTTGGAGAGGGCCAAGCTTCTGATTGGAAACCTTCTCGACGAGTTGAAAGGAGAGAGAGTGGGCCTAGCCGTATTCGCGGGGACATCGTTCCTACAGGTTCCCTTGAGTTCCGACTATGAAGTGTTGAGGGATATTTTGCCGGGGCTGGATCCATCCTATTTACCTCAAGCGGGAACAGATTATACGGGAATGTTGAGAGTGGCGACGGAGGCGTTTGGACAAAGCACGGCCGCAGATCGATTTTTAATTATTTTAAGCGATGGGGAGGCACATGACCCGGGCTGGAAAACGGCATTGGAGGAGTTGAAAAAGAAAAAGGTAAAGATTATTGCTTTGGGAATCGGAACAGCGGCGGGGTCTCTTCTTCCCGACTCTCAGGGCGGGGTTATCAAGGATGCCCGAGGAGCCGCAGTGCTTACAAAATTAGAGCCTGCAACTTTGGAGGCGTTGGCAGAGGAAACGGGCGGCGTGTACCGGGAGGCGTCAAACTGGGTGGATCTGCAGGAGCTTTTGAGCGAAACGATTGAGCAGGGCAAATCAGGGGAGTTTTCAAAAACGAAGGAAGCTAGGCAGGCAGAGAGGTTCCAGTGGGTCTTAGCACCTGCGGTTTTTCTGCTGGCGCTAAGTCTCGCGCTGGAAATGCCCGTTCTGCCAACACGAAGAAGAGTCGCAATGGGGCCTGTAACGGATGGAGAGCCTGCCTTGCCGCCTGTAATGAAAAAGACAACAAAACTTGTTTCGAAAGAGAAAAGGGAGGAGCTGGCTGTATGAGGATTTTAAACAGCGTTATCCTTCTCGGGTTGAGTGGAGCTTTGGTTTATGGAGCTTTATCGCCCGATCCGGGGGCAGGGGCGGATGCTGCAGCGGGGTTGACTCGCGCTGTTGCCTCGATAGCCGAAAAAAGTAAAAAACCCGCTCAAGACTACAGTCTCTTGGCAGAGGAGACCCTGCGGTTTGGCCAAAGACCCGATGCAGTGGATAAACTAAATAAAGCCACACCGAATACGGAGGATCCTCAGGGCCCATGGAGAAATATGATTGGGGACGCTTTGGCCGGAGTGGATGAGGGGGAAAGAATGGATGCCAAGGCTGCTGATTGGCCAAGGTTGAGGGAGGAATTAAAGAAACTGCAACCTCCGCGCCCACCGCCCTCGCAAGATAAAAAGGATTCGAAAGACAAGAAGAAGGACAAGTGTAAAAAGGATAATAAGTCTGGAAAAGAGAAGGGCGATCCGCAGGAAAAGGACAAGGGGGAGGGAGAGAAGTCTGAAGGAAAAGAGGGGGACAAGGGTGAGGACGGAGAGCAGGGGGACTCGCAAAGCCCGCCTTCATCCGGAAAAGGGAATCAAAAAGGAAAAAAGGGTGAAAAAGGCGAAAACTCTGAGGGAGGAGAGGGGGATTCAGATGAGAAAGGAGAGCGAGGCAAGGAGCAGAAAGAGGCCAAGGGAAAACAGAAAGACCCCAATCAGATCAAAGACTATAGTACGAGCAAGGAGGGAGAGGGAAAAATGAAGGATCGCGCCAAAGAGGAGGATTTAGCCCCCATTCAGGATCAGAAAGCAGGGTTTGGCGAGTTAGGAGACGAGAAAAAAGATAAAGGCAAGAAGGAGGAGGGGAAAGGAGTAGCGCAAGGCGGTGAGGATTCAAAAAAGGAGGGCAAAGAGGCGCCCGCAGGAATGAGGTCTGTGGGTGGGGGATCGGGGAAAAAGAAACAGGATGAATCGACGGACGCCTATACGATGGAAGCGACCGCAAGGCTGGACCAGGTTCGCCAGTCAGACAGTCCGGCACTTCTTCAGCAAAGATTACAACCCAAGGATCAAAGACCTTCCGCATCGTCGACGGCGAAGCCGTGGTGAAGTATATGAAAAAGTTATTTTTACTAATCGGACTTGGAATTTATCTGAGTGGGACTGCATTTAGCCAAAGTGTTGCGTGGACAGATCCAGGGCAGATCCCGCCGCAATCTGGAGTGCAACTGGATCTGGTTTTCACCGATTGTCAGCCTAAGGGGAACGTAAACTTACCAAGCGTGTCGGGGCTTCAGTTTTCAGGCTCGCCGGGGCGTGCGACGAGCTTTTCTATGATTAATTTTCAAACAAGCTCCTCCACGACGCTCAGCTATGTGGTTCAAGCATCCCAAAATGGAAGAATCCTGATCCCCTCGTTCGAAGTCGTGACAGACAAGGGGAGGATGACTGTTCCAAGTCTAACCCTGGATGCAACAGGGGCAGGAGCGAACCGCTCGCGGCAGTCCAATCCCCTCTCCCCAAATTTTCCGTTCCCCCCCAACCCTTTTCAAAATCAGGCTCCCAACCCTGGGAGTCAGGTTGTTCCGCCCGATGCTGTGCAGGCCTCGGCCCAGGCGGAGCCGAGACGTCCGTATATCGGCGAGGTCTTCGACGTGAATTATAGAGTGGTTATGACTGATAATCGGAGTGGTCGGGTAAAGACCACCCCTTTGTGGGATGTTCAAAACTTTACTGCAGAGGCGTGGGATCGGGGTCAACAGATCGGGCCTGGGGGAAATCAGGGACTGCAGTTTCACACCAGGGCTATGGTTCCTAAAGCGGGACTCTTCGAGTTGCCCTCGATTCGGCAAAAACTGGATATCGACACCGCAGCAGGGGGTAGATCTTTTTTCTTCACCGCTCCTGGCTCGGTTGAGGTGGAGGCAGTCGCAGCCCCCGTTCCTCTGAATGTTGAAGCACTACCTGCGAATGCGCCTGCGGGATTCAAGGGCGCTGTGGGGCAGTTTGTTTTGGAATCGAAACTGGTGCCTGAGCAGGTGGGCGAGGGGGAGCCGGTCACCTGGACGTTAACGTTACGCGGAACAGGGAATTGGCCCATGGGCGTGGAATTGCCCGCTCGGGCAGTTCCGAAGGATATCCGCACCATTCAACCTAAATTAAGAAGAGAATTTAACGGAACGGACCTTTTTACGGGCGCGATTGTTGAGGACCTGGTAATGATCCCTACAAAGAGTGGCGAGTTCGAGCTGCCAGCAGTTAAGTTTTTATACTTCGACCCCAAGAAAAAGTCCTATGAGACGGCCGAGGTTAAACCTCCTAAAATTGTTGTCTCGAAGCAGGCGGGTGGGTTAGCCCTTCCGGCCACTCCTGTAAGTACAGCCACGAGCACGTCTGCAGCGACTAAAAAAGCAGGGCAAGCCCCTTCGGGTAAAGTGGCGCAACCTTTGGCGTATGGGGAGCCTGGACTGCCGAGAGAACCAGTGGAGGGTTCGGGCTTGGGCATAGCGCCTGTAGGAGAGGGGTGGTGGGTAGGATTAGGAATTGTTCCTTGGGGAATCTTGCTGGTTCTTTGGTGGCGATGGGCTAGGCAAAGAGCTCTATTCACAGACGAAGAGAGACTTAGGAAGGAGTCGCTTCAAAGCTGGAAAAGCGCGGTCGAAATGGTTCGTGAGGCAGGGCAGGATATGCGCTCTTCCGAAAAGGCGCTTCTTTTTTGGCAGAAATCTGTAGCCGGCACCTTAGGAATTGAAGGAGCAACTCCTGCTTGGGGAGTGATTGCAGACGGAATTCAAACGATGGAAAAATCAGATCAAGAAACACTCGAAAAATGCTGGGTTGATTCAGAAAATGGGCTTTATGGGAGAAATCCGAGCTTGGATGGAGAGTGGTGTGACCAAGCCGAACGCCTAGCCGGCAGAATCGATCTGCCCGCGATAAAGGCTTGGGCGCCACTGAAACCTAAAAATCTATTTCCTTGGCTGGCAGCGACTCTTTTCCTTTTTGTTGCCGTAGAACCAGTCAGTGCGCAGGCAATTAACAAAGAACAACCCAAAGAGGAGAAGACAAGCAAAGAGGATCCGATCCAGCTTTATAAAACGGGAAATTTCAGTGAGGCAGAAAAGGTATGGCGCGAAAAAGTGTTGGTGAACCCGCGGGATCCCGTGGCCAGAAATAATCTGGCGCTTGCGTATTTCCAGCTTGGTGACAAGGAGAGGGCGTTAGCCTACGGGCTATCGGCGTATCTTATTTCGCCAGCAACGGCATCTGTCTCATGGAACACCCGAATCTTTGCCCAATCTTCTAATCAGTTGGATAGATCGGTGATGGGCTTGTGGAGTGAGCGGAGCAGGGAGTGGATTACGGGACGACTTGGCGTATTCGGATGGCAAGTAGCCTTTGTTTTTGGAATGACGATCCTTGCAGTTGGCTGTGGATTTGGTTTGGGGTCGGGTTACTTCCCTCAAAAGAGAACTCTTCTTGTTCGAGTTGGGATAGCGACTTTTGCGATCGGACTTATGCTTTTCATGGCTGCCTCAACAGCGCTTGGAATTTATGGAAAGTTGGCGGACCGAAACGCGGTGATGATTGTGGATGTTGAGCCCTTGCGATCGATCCCCACAGAGGTAGAGGCTCAAGCGGAGAAGGCCTATCCGCTAGGGTCGATTGCACATTTAGAGAAAAGCTTTTTAGGATGGAGCAAGATTCGGCTTCCGAATCAAGATGCGGGATGGATACGCAGCGAGCACATCGTGTCTCTATATTAGAGAACTGCCACTAAGTTAGGCTTTGCGGATCTGAAGTTTTCCTGGGGCGGGCTTGGGCTGATCCTCCTCGGGCATGGGAACAGACGAGGGAAGGCTCTTTTCCGGAAATAGTTGCTGCATGATGTTGGAATTCTTGGCTGTAGACGAAACCTGAACGACGAAATTGGTTGTTTGTACGGCAGGAACGCTCGCGGGCTCCCAAAGGCGACGGTAGGCAAATTTTAAGTTAAATCGACCCTCACGCGGAAAGACGACACGCAGGGTTTGTTTGCCGGGGGCACCAGGGAAAGCGGGAGACGAGTATGACTCGTCGAGCAGGTGAGCCGTCTGAAGTTGTGGGTCGAGCACCCACCGATAGCCAGTCGAAAAATTTGCCGGAAGGACAATCGAAAGGGGTTGGGAAACTCCAATCGTGTGGTCAGCTGATGAGCGAAAAAAACCACACCCTGAAAGGAGCAGTGGAATGAGAAGAGAAAGGATGAGGCAGGATCGGCTAAGACTTTTCTCGAAGGGGAGCAAGATCAGCATCCTCTTTGGCGACATTTGCCCACGACTCGTCCAGGCGAATGGCGGCCTGTACATAAGAGCGGGCTTTATCGAGGTCACGCAACTGACAATGATAACAACCCAACTGAAATTTGATATGAGGATTATTCGGGAATTTACGCTCGGCCTCGAGAAGGATAGATCGACCCTGCTGGATTGAGTCTTGGTGGCGTACGGCGTCGGCAAGAGAAACCCAAACTTCAGGTTCTTCAGGCCGTTGACGGCGCAACTGTTCAGCCGTTTTGCGAAGTTCTACAAACCGACCTGCAGCTCGGAGAATCCGTGTGCGCAGAAAATCCAGAGTCAGGCTGTGATCGCCCTTGCGGCGGGCTTGGGTGATGCGGCGAAGCGCCTCGTCGTACATGCCTAGGCCGCAATACCCTTCCAGCTCTTCCTGAAGTTTCGCAGGGTTGTCCATCTATAAAGTTCAAATTTGCAGGCTGGGATAGAATCGCAAGCGTTGGGAGTCGCGTTGTTCGCATCAAGGGTGGAGTGGCTTGGGAGTAGTTTTTCCGATCATCAAAAGGGTGGAGAGGGAGCTGTTCCGCGGATGAGCCCAGAGTATATTTAGAAAAATGAGCGTATTAGGAATCGATATAGGAGGAACTGGAGTCAAGGGAGGCGTGGTGGACTTCCCCGCAGGAACCATTCAAGGGGACCCTGTTCACTTTCCGACGCCACAACCGGCATCCCCCCTTGCTCTCACCCGTGTGATTAAGAGAATGGTCGACCATTTTCAGTGGAAAGGCCCGGTCGGTGTTGGGTTTCCTGGCCCGATCCGAAAAGGGTTGGTCGAGACTGCGGTGAATCTTTCACCGCAATGGGTGGGAAAGAATCCCGAAAAGATTTTTAAAAAAGCAACGAGGCAACCTTTTGTGGTGATCAATGACGCGGACGCGGCGGGACTGGCGGAACTTCACTACGGCGCCGGAAAAAATGACAAGGGAGTTGTGGTGATGATCACATTAGGCACGGGAATCGGAAGCGCGCTGTTCTATCAAGGGGTTCTGATTCCAAACACTGAGCTGGGGCACCTTACCCTTGAGGGAAAAGATGCTGAGAAGTCTGCAAGCGCAAAGGCCAGAGAGGTGCACGAGTGGAGCTGGAAAAAGTGGTCTCGCAAAGTTCGGGAGTACCTTCAGCAGGTAGATCGCTTGATCAATCCAGATCTGATCATTGTGGGTGGAGGAGTAAGCAAAAGAGCGGAAAAGTGGCTGCCGAGAGCGGCGAAAGGGGTGAGGGCAAAAGTAGTTTCTGCCAAGCTTCACAACGAAGCGGGAATTGTGGGTGCGGCCATGGCAGCGGGCAAAAGCAGAGGTTTAAGTTGAAGTAGGCGGCCCGCAGGAGTAATTAGGGTATATGGAAAGCTTAGTTCTAATTGATCCTGCGATTTGTCACGGCAAGCCAGTCATTCGCGGAACTAGAGTTCAAGTTTCTGTGCTCGTTGGGGGTCTTGCTGGAGGGATGTCTGTCGAAGAGGTGGCAAAAGAGTATGGATTGAAGGTGGAACAAGTTCGAGGTGCAGTGGCTTACGCAGGCTCTCTTTTAGAGCAAGAGGTGCACCATCCTCTTCCAGTTTAGTTGCCTTGCAATTCCTTCTAGACGCAAATTTACCGAGATCCCTTGTGGGGATTTTAGAGGGCCTGGGTCATCAAGCGTGTGAGGTAAGCCAACAGATGCCTGGGAGCACTAGAGATGAAATCGTCATTGAATATGCCAAAAAACACGGCCTTATCCTGCTCACGTGCGACTTTGATTTTGCAGACATAAGAAACTACCCTGTTGGAAGTTCTCCAGGAATCGTAGTTGTCCACGTGCCTGACAGTTGTGGCGCTAAGGCAATTGGCCAGCTCGTAAGAAGCGCTCTTGTAAATCAAGAGTTGTTGGATCAACTCCCCAAGTCTTTGGTCATTCTGGAGCCTGGAAGAGTAAGGGTAAAAAAGGCGTAGCAAGTAAAGGAAATCACTTTTGGTGAAAGTGGCTCCTGCCTCCGAGGGGAGGCGCTGACCCTATCACTTCAAATACTGATTCACCCCTTTGATACACAGGACTTTTTTCGTCCGAAGGGTTTCATCTAGGCGGGATTGGCTTTTTGGCACGTGGTCACGGCTGAGGATCGGGTGGTGGAGGTGATAAAGGATTGCCCGACCGTAGACGAATTTGCGGGGTCGGCCCAAATGAAAGAGGCGGGAGCCGATGTCGGAGTCTTCCCCAAGGCCCCAACCTTCGTACTCCTCATCCCAACCGTTAACTTCCAGAAGATCTTTTTTCCACATAGCCATGTTACATCCGATGATTCCTCGCTGGGCCATGTCACGTTTGATAATGGGGAAAGGGAGTCGAAATGTTTTGGCGGCGCCGGTGAGTTGACCTGCGAGAAAGAGACGAAAACTTGGAACAGACTCGCCCGCTTGGAGAGAGGCAGAGGCTGCGGCATTAAGATAAGAGCGCCGGCCTTGAACCCAGAAGCCTTGCTCGGCTAAGGAGGTATGATCTTCGATAAATCTAGGATGAGGAATGCAGTCCGCATCGGTAAACACAAGGTAGGCGCCTTTCGCAGCAGCCAAGGATTGGTTGAGGATTGTATTCTTACGAAACCCCTTGTCTTCGTGCCAGAGGTGATGGACTGGACAGGGTAAGGATGGGGCGAGGCGAACGATCAGATCGCGAGTGGGGGAGGCGGAGCCATCATCGGCGATGAGAATCTCCATGGGTGCACTCGTTTGGTTGCGGAAACCAGCGAGGCACAACTCTAGGGGGCGGACGTGATTATAAGTGCTGATGACGAGGGAAATCTGATTCGAGGAGATCATTGGGACAGTTCTTGAACCTTGGACTCGAGAACATTGAGATGGGCTTCGGGGTCGAGGGGTTTTCCTGTGGCGCGGTGGACGAGTTCTGCGGCGGGATAGCGACGGCCGTGGGAGTGAACCTTTTCTCGCAGCCAGCGGAGGAGGGGTTGGTAGTCGCGATTTTCCACAGAAGTGGGGAGGGTAGGAATATCCCGATTCGCGGCCTGCCAAAGCTGGGAAGAGGTCAGATTGCCGAGAGTATATGTGGGAAAGTAACCAAAGCCGCCAAGGGACCAGTGGATGTCTTGGAGGCAACCGCGTGCATCGTCGGGGACTTTTAAGCCGAGTAGTTTTTCGAAGAGCTCGTTCCAAGCGGCGGGCAGGTCATGAACAGAGAGGTCGCCTTTGAGAAGTTGGGTTTCCAGTTCAAAGCGAAGAAGAATATGGAGATCGTAAGTTACCTCATCAGCTTCGACACGAATGAAGGATCGTTCCACCGCGTTGGAAGCGCGCCAGCAATCCTCGTCCTTATGGCCTGTTAGATCGGTAAAGGCTTGGGTGAAGTCAGGCCACCAGGATTTCCAGAAGGATCGGGAGCGGCCGACACGGTTTTCCCAGAGACGGGATTGGGATTCGTGAATGCCGAGGGAGGCGGCTTGGCCGAGTGGCGTGCCTAGTTGGGACTCGGGGAGACCTTGGTCGTATAGACCGTGGCCAGCCTCGTGAAGGACACCATAGAGGGAGACCATGAAGTCGTTTTCGTCATAGCGGGTGGTCATGCGGGTATCGCCCGGGCCGAGGCCAGAGCAGAAGGGGTGGGTACTGGAGTCGAGGCGGCCTGCGTTGGTGTCGAAACCGATTTTTGGAAGAAGAAGTTGGAGGAATTTCTCCTGATCGGCGCGGGGGTAGTGGCCTCGGAGAGTTTTGCGGGAGGGGGGTTGTGGAAGGGAGAAAGCTTTTTCGGCAATAGCAACGAGGCGAGGGCGGAGTTTGGCAAAGAGAGAAGTGACATCGCGAGTCAGCCAACCCGGCTCGTAGCCTTCGAGGAGGGCATCGTAGGGTTGGTCGGCGTAGCCCCAGAGGTCGGCCATTTGGCGGGAGAGGGAGAGAAGTTTTTCGAGGTGAGGGGCAAAGGTGGGGAAGTGAGAGTTTTTGCGGGCTTCGACCCACCCGGTGCGGGAGAGGCCGATGGCGAGCTCGTTTTCTTCTACAAGTTCGGTGGGGATGCGGGTGGCGCGGTGGTAGTCGTGACGCCAACGGGCGATTGAGGCGGCCTCGGGGGAGTGGGGCGGGAGAGAAGTGCTTTCGCACTCATCGAGCCAGCGGGCGATGTCGGTGTGGGTCGCGAGGCGGTGGGAGATGCCCGCGAGGAGGGAGGACTGTTCCGCACGGAAGGAGTGGCCTTTCGGGGGGAGGAGGGTTTCCTGATCCCAGCTGAGGAGGCCTGTGGTGGCGCCGAGAAGGGCGAGGTCTTTACCTCTGGCGCGAAGTTTTTCGTAGGCCTCAGGAAGAGGGGGCATGCGGGAATGATGAAACAACAGAAGGTTCGATGGAATGTTTTCTTATGAGGCGTGGGATGTCGCGTTGATCATCCTACATTCCCGGGAAAGTAGGATGGTGGTGGGTTATGGGGCAGCTTGGAGTGCGTTAGGGGGAAGCAGACCGCGAGAGATCAGTTTTTTGGCAAACTCAATTTGGCTGGGGGCGAGGGCACGGGAGGTGGACCTAGGAAGCGGGCCGTCGAACAGTTCGTAGTTGAACAGTTGGTGGGCGACTTGGGGGAAGCGGTCGGGAGGAAGAACGGGTACAGGAAAGGCGAGGCGGTTGTCGGGGTTGTTGTCCAACTCGGGGACGGAAGGGGGAATGCCTTGGCCTAGTTTTTCAAGGGCAGCGAAGCTGAGAACGCCGAGGTGGCGAGCGGTGTGGTAGTTGAAGAGGAGGACTTCAGCCATGGTGGAGTCTGCGGGGGTGGCCTGGTCGCGGCCGCGGCGGGAGATTTCCTGCAGAACCTGTTCCACATCGGCGCCTGCCATATCGGCTTCGGCCAACCAGTAGAGCGTTAGGAGAAGATTTCTCTGCATTCCAGCAGGAGCGCTGAGTTTGGCACAAAAAAGAGGATCGGTGAGTCTGCGAAGGTTTTCCATGGCGGCCTCCGTCTTTTTGAGAACGTTCATGCTGGCGGATGCAGTCATCGAATCGAGAAGCAGGTCATCGTCGAAGCTGAAATTGTAGCCCCCAAAAAGACCGTATTCTTCTTGATAAGAGGGATTGAGTGGCAGGACGAGGGGTGGGGCAGAGTGTCCCGTTTGCAAGAAGGAACAAAAGAGGAGAAGCAAAAGAGAGAGGTAACTCATGGGGATATGTTAAGGAGTATTGATACGGAGGAAAGTGAAGATGTGCGTGTTCGAATAAAGTGAAAAAGCGGCGTTGAGATTAAGTTTAAGAGGGCAAAAAGATAGGCTTATCAGTAGTTTAAAACATATGGGCTGGATGAGATTTCTTTTGGCGGTAGCGGTCGTTTTCCACCATTCGGCAACTCCAGGAAACATTCCTTTGGTGGATGGCCACCAAGCTGTGAGACTTTTTTATATCATCTCGGGGTTTTATATGGCCCTGATTCTTGGGCAGAGGTATCCGCTTAACAGGAAGGGTTTATGGATATTTTACACCAACCGAGCCGCGAGAATTTTTCCTGTTTACTGGATTGTTCTTATCGGAGCAGCAGTATTTTATGGGAGTGCTTTGATTTGGACCCAACGAATGCCGGAGCGATTTCAATGGTATAGTCTTCTGCGCGAGGGTGGACATGGAGGATTTTTGGTGGGGATAGGATTAAGCCAAATGATCCTCTTTGGGTTGGATTGGTTGAGCCTTTTTGATTTTCAAGGATCCATTCTCGGCTTGGGCGGCACGGTCAGCGGAGGAAAGACAGCCGGCTTTCTTTGCCTCGTTCCCCAAGCCTGGACTCTAGCTGTTGAGCTCATGTTCTATCTTTTTGCTCCATTTCTTGTTCAGACGCGAAGTCGATGGCTCATCTTGCTTTGTAGTGCCGGAATCATTATTCGAACAGTGCTGTCTGTTTGTAAACCGGCCGAAAGCTTGCCACTGAACTACTTTTGGTTCCCCCTTCAAATTCCTTTTTTTCTTATGGGAATATTGAGTTATCGGTGGATGAAAATCTCTACAGATCTTTGGAGGAATCGCTGGATTAGAATCGGAGGCGGATGGATGGCATTTATGGTCGTAATGGGATACGGATGGATTCCCGTTGGGGTGGGCCCGATTCTTTCGTGCGGAGCAATGGGGCTTCTCATCCCAGCCTTGTTTCTCTTCAAGGGAAAGTCGGGAGAATTTCTTGGAGAACTAAGTTATCCCATCTATGTGGTCCATATTCTTGTGAAATGGATCATGCTAGGGTTGTTGGGAGTTCAGCAAGCTGGAGAAAAAAAGGTTGATGGCACTCTCTTGGTGGTAGCATCTATATTCGCAGCAATTGGAATTGAAAAACTGGTAGGAACTCGGGTTGAGGCGTGGCGAGCAAGCCGAACAAAATTGCTCTAGTTTTGGCGATATTCTCGAAAGGTTGTAATAAGGTTGATCCGCGATCCAATTCGTTCAGCAACAAGCGAGACACTGTGACGGGTATCGTCTTTCCCAACGAAAACAAAGTTAAGTTCAGATGACAGGGGCTTTTGACCGACTTTGATATAGGATTCCATATCAGCTCTTTTCTTGGGAGAATCTAAAAGGAGATTGAACCAAGAAAAATCCAAAAGCTCCTTCCTTGAGTACTTGAGAAGCCTAGCGGCGGCATCGTTCGCTTCGATAATCTTGCTGGTGGGGTCAGAGATTACAACAGGAATGGGCAGCAGAGAAAAAATGGCCCCACGACTTGCTGCTAATTTTTCGGCCCGAATTCTTAAAAGGGACGCATACGCTGCAAGGAATCCCCCCGCAATTAAAGTGATCGTTCGAATTGCAGAAAAAGGAGAGAGGGGCGTTATTAACCAGTAGGTTAGGGCAGCAAAGGGAGGAATCGAAAGCAGTACGACCCAAGGACCGCAAAAGAGGGATAGGATAAAAAAAGAAACCAAGGAAAAAAAGGGGGCGATCGAAAGGTCGTGTCCGGAGCGATCGAGCTGAAAGCATAAAAACCAGTCAACAAGGATAAGAACGATGGGAAGATTGATTCTCGAGAGATTTTGTAAAATCGACATAATGAAATGACTTAATGAGACTAAACTAGACCCTTATTGATGCATTCACAAGCACGCGCCTTTTCCTGGAGGCGATGGGTGTGAAAGATTCTCACCAGCTATCAGAAATAAAATGAAAAAGGGAAAAGATCATCAACCCTGCCCCGATGATGATCAGCACAGTGGTGATAAAAGAACCCGCTTTTGGGCTTTGAATAATCCCTTCTTGAATAAGAGTTCTGGCAAAGATCCAAATCCCAACAAACAACAGAAATATGTTGAGGTATATATTCACGCTTCGCTGGAGCCAGGACCGCAAGAAGGACAGCACCAAAAAGCTGAAAAAGCCTGTAAATCAAAGCGAATAAGCATATTGCAATCTATTGTGGAAAAAAAAGAACACCAGAAAGAAGCCGAGGAAAGGCTCGCCTTTCGAGGGCATGTGATAAGGTATGGGACGGCGCATGGATTTTACCATTGTCACCCCCAGTTTTAATCAGCTCGACTATCTGGCTTGTTGTATCGCATCTGTTGCCGACCAGGCCGGAATTACGTGTGAGCATATTATTCAGGATGGGGGAACGGCTGGCTTTTCTGAGTTTGCAAAAGAGATGGAGACAAAGTGGCCCGAACGGCCCGGGTACCGGCGCCTCATGATCTCGGAAAAAGATTCAGGCATGTACGACGCGGTGAACAAAGGACTAAGGCATGGGGCAGGCAAGATTTGCGCTTATTTAAATTGTGATGAGCAGTATTTGCCGGGAGTCCTCGAAAAAGTCAGAAAACTTGCTGGAAGCGAACCTTCTGTAGATCTTTGGGTCGGAGATGTGATTGTGGTGGATCCAAAAGGGCAGGCCCTTTGCCAAAGGAAAGTTTTGGCCCCATTTTTGAACCATCTTTGGACCTGTCATCTCCCCGCGTTTACTGCGGCCACTTTCTTTCAAAGACGAGTGATCGAGGAGGGCTTTTTCTTCGACACCAGCTACCGTGCGGCGGCGGATGCGGAGTGGTTCGTTCGGCTATTGCAGAAGCGTAAAACGATCCAAAGGCTTGATTTCTTTTGCAGCACCTTCACAGATGGCGGGGGTAACCTTGGTTTAACATCGACCGCGGCAGAAGAAAGAAAACGGCTTAATCGGAGCGCGGGCTTATTCAAGAACTGGCTTAGTTGGCTTTGGGTGGGGCTGCATCGAATGAGACGCCTGGCAAATGGTTGTCATCGTCCTCGGGATATCGAAACAGCGTTCTATTTACATGGAGGCAAGAAAAGGACGCCGCTTCAGGGAAAACAAGTTCGGTCCACGTGGCCTGGGCGACTCTTGCAGAAGTAACTTTGTGCAAGTATCGAATGTTATTTCGTAGGAAAAAAGAAATCTGGGCAATTTTCACGCAACCAAGCTACGGTTTTTTTGACCCCATCCTCCAAAGACATGGGCCCGGGTCCTAGAAGGGCTAAGCTTTTATCCAAAGGAACAATGTAATCGGTCGTCATGCTTCGGGCTCTTGAGCTGTTGATATAAAAGGGGCGACGTGCGAGACCTTCGATAGCATCGCCTGCCATCCCAAGAGCAAAAAGAAGTTGTCGTGGAATTCTTCTTGCGGGACAGCCACGCAAAGCACAGGAAAATGCATCGACCCAGTGCGCGATATCATCGACAGGGTCACTCAGATAAAAAGTCTGTCCCGCGACTTTTTCTTCGGGCAACGAGAGAGTCTGTTGCAGTTGATGTAAAACAGTATCCACAAAAGCGTACGCGCGACGGACGGGGGAACCGGAGGGGTGAACATACCAGCCTTTTTGCAGAACTTTCCAAAACTCCTGTGGATACCGAGGATGCCACGGCCCCCATACGTTTGTGGGCCGGGCAATGACCCATGGGAAAGGGATCCGGGAGGCGCGAAGAATCTTTTCAGCTTCGACCTTGCTTTGGCCGTAGACGGTTACAGGAGCATAATCTGTGTCGCTTTTAGGGGGGTTAGTTGGACCACATACAAATTGGCTGCTGATCAGAATAAAGCGCTGCATCGATGGTAGACTCGAAAGGGCTTGAAGAAGGTTGCGGGTTCCCTCGATATTCACCCGATAGCCAGTCTCGGGAGTTGTTGTTTCATCCATATCCGTCCGGGCGGCCAGATGAATGACTTCGGTGGGGTGGAAATTCGCTATCTGTTGGGTCCATTCGCCTGGAGCCAGCAAGTCAGCCTTATGCCAAAAGGATTGGTGAGTGGCGTCCAAAGGGGGTCGGAAATCAAGATTCAGTATGGCCTCATACCGCCACTTCCAGTTCTCGATAAGATTGGTGCCGATAAATCCGGAAGCTCCTGTTAGCAAAAGGCGGCGCATAAGCTTAAGATGGGCAGAAACTCCTTTTGATGCGAGTCTTGAGCAAATCTATGCATGGTTCTAGGCCCCGCATCGGTATAGCCGGTCAGCTTCCGCCTCCTTTGGGAGGACAAAACCTTGCGATTGCTGCGTTGTGGAAAGATTTACAGGCTCGGGCGGATATCGATTCGGTTTTTTGCCCTTTCCAATTTACTCCAACCACAGGTCAGGTACGAAGAGCGACTTGGCATAAAGTATGGGAATTACTGAAAGTAAGAAATCGCCTGGTGCAGATTAAGAAAGAGGGAGGGCTGGATGTTTTGCTCTTTCCCGTAGGAGGCCCGCAAACAATCCCCCTGATCCGAGATCTGTTTTTGGTTCCTTGGGCAAGAGAAGCCTGCCGTTGCTTTGCGATCCAATTCCATGCGGCTGGACTAGCCGAAAGAATTCAAGGCAGGCCCACTTGGTTGGCTAAAAAAGTGGCACGGCTTTTGGGCAAAGCGGATGTGGCTTTTATTATGGCGGAGGCGAATCGTGCAGATCCCGAGGTTTGTGGGATTTCCAATATTCGAGTTCGGCCTCACCAAATTCCTGATCAAACAACTCCATTGACCCTTTCCAAGCAACGAAACGGCATGCTTTATGTGGGGCACCTGGGGGATGAGAAGGGGACACCCGGACTGATCCAAGCGATGGCCTCTGTCCCACAAGAGCTTTCCCTCACCCTTGTTGGAGACCCGCTTCCCCCTTGGAGCCTTCAGAAGTTTCGGGATTTGGCCAAACAATTTGGGGTGTCAGAGAGGGTCAATATTATGGGTTCTCGCGCCCCTGAAGAATTGGGGGCGCTTTACTCCGCAGCAGCACTTTTTGTTTTTCCTTCGGTAGCACCCTATGAATCATTCGGCTTGGTTCTTGCGGAGGCGATGATGTGGGGCTTGCCCATCGTGGCATCGGATTGGAAAGCAAACCGCGAGGTTGTGGGCCCAGGCGAAAACTTTATTTTTCGACCGGGGCGAACAGAGAATTTAAGCCAAGCTATTGTGACAGCAGTGAAGGGAAGAGAGCGCTGGCCGATCATTGGATCCCAGAATCGCGAACGGTACGTCTCGCAATACAAACTTGGGAAAAACCTGACCTTGGTTGAAGATTTGATCCGCATAGCGAAATCGTGACATAGTTGGATGCAACCAATGAAACCCAAGCAGGAGTGGAAGGTGGACATGGTTTGGGAGCGAGATTGGTTTTTGGGATTGGTGAGTGGCGCGCTTTTGAGGCTTGGATACCTCGGAACGGTGTACGGAGGGTTCCCAAAATACCGCTATCTTAGGTTGGGAATTCCAGCCGAAAAGATCCGCACAAAACCTGGGGCCTCTCTTTGGAATTATGGGATAGATCGGATGCGATTACCTACAAGGCTGAGAATGGATGAACCGAGGCGGATCGGGAATTGGGTGGCTGAGCAGCGAAAGTTGGCCCCTGCGGTTTTGGTGAATGGCACGGCTTACCGTTTTCTGTTCCCCAAATTAATGAGGCGGCCTGTGGTTCGATTAGTCGAAAGGGGTTCGATGTTTCCCGAGGACTTCTTCCGCTTCCCGCAAAATGCGCGGCAAGAGGCGGGTTACCCTTCCCTAAAAACCCTTCCAAGCGAAATCGTAGACGAGATGAAGAAGGCAAGCCTTGCCGAAGCCACGATTTGTGGAAGCGAAATGATTCGAGAATCTTACTTAAAACGAGGTTTCCCAGCGGGAGCTCTTCATACGGTTCACTATGGGGTGGATCCCCGACGCTTTTCTCCTGCGACTCACGAGCCGGCAGAAGGGCGGAATCTTCGGGTTGGCTGGCTTGGGGTCATTGGCTTTCGCAAGGGACTGGATCGAGTTAGAAGAATCTCGGAGTGGGCAGATCAGCGAGGAATTCTAATCGAGTTTCATTTCGTAGGCCCGATCCAAGATCCGGAAAGTCTAGAAATTCTGCATCGTTTTCGGCGGCCCTACACATTACACGGGGTAAAAAAAGGAGAGGCTTTGAAGGAGTTGATTCCCCAATGGGATCTTTACCTGCTTCCGAGTTATGAGGAGGGCTTCCCTGTATCAGTGCTGGAAGCGATGAGTGCGGGAATCCCTGCTATTGTCAGTGATGACACAGGGGCGAGGGAGGCCGTGCTCAAGGATGAGGGTGGAGTCGTGCTGAGCACTTTCGCTCCAGAGGAGCTTGACCGAAGGCTGCTCCCGCTATGCCAAAACAGAGATCTTAGAATTCAAAAAGGGCAGGAGGCGAAAGAGAGGATAAAAAATTATTTTACGCTGGAAAAGTATCGGGAGAAGTTAGGTCGACTTCACGAGGCTTTTCAAGCTCGAGAGGGACTTGGCGGAAGCGGTAAGGCAGCTTGAGGGAGAATTCCCTGTGGATTCATTTTTTCAAAAGAGCGTACGGCCAAAGGAATCAGGATAAAAAGACGGGGCAGTGAAACCGAAAGGTCGCCATAAACAGTAAAGTAAGAAAGGGTCTCAATGAGGGTCAGAGAGCAGACCCAGATTCCCTCAGGGGTCATTTCGGAGCCGCGAGTCTTGTAAATGTTTCTCAAAACATAGAATGAAGTCGTCGCGAAAAAGAAAATCAGCAACCCTGTTCCTACCCACCCAGTTGGATAATGAACGTCCAAGAGGCCCTCATGGGGCTGACGACGCTCAATAAAGGCCCTCGCTTCAGCCAGCTCGTTTTCAAATGCCATGCGTTGGCGTTTCAGATAAAAATCCTCAATTCCCTCGAGGGTTAGATTGCGACTATAGGTCATCCCTGCGCCAAACCAGCCGGCCTTATCCGCGTACTCGGTCCAGTACACCCGCTTCATTGTTTCCCTCCATTTGGACGAGCCGGAGGCAGATTCAACGGCAACCGGGTCCCATTTACCAGGGAGAGGGCTTAAGGTTCTTTGCATGGCCAGCGGCAGATGAATATAGGTGCCTTGAGCAGCAACGAGTAAAAAAAGAGTCGTTGCAGCGAAAGGCACAAAAAGAATAACCAGCCAGCGAGAGGCAGAGAATCCGGCTACCAGCCAAGTCACTAGGTAGCGAAAAAGGTAGCTGCGAAAGCCGCTAAAAATCGTTGCTAAAAGGCAGATGAGCGAAGCGACAAAGCACCACCAGTTTTTTGGCCTCAGCCACATATTTGCAGGGAAGTAGGAAAGCATGGTAATTTGAGCGGCGGTTGCAAAAAAACCCACATTCCCGACGCGGACAAGGTCGACGCCGCCAAAAGATCCGTACAAGGTGTCTTGAAACGCGTCTAAGTTTACGGAGCTATAAAAACGATAGATAAAGGGCGCAACGGCGGGTACCGCCGTGGATATCAAAAACGGAAGAAAATCAGCTGCTACCATAATAAAATACAGTAATGGAACTTTTCTCAATAAAGGGTCCCTAGGCTTGACCATCGAATAGAGGATGGGCATGGCCAAGAACCCCAATAAAAGACTCCAGTTTTTTCTTCCCCCGAAGGTCTCTCCGCCAAAAAGCCGAAGGCCAATATCCCCGCTACGAACCCAGTGATAAGCAATAATCGACAAGAACAGAACAGCCGGAACCCATATCCAGGCTGGTCCAAAGTTGATGGACATATTCTTTTCGAATACGGTTTGGTAAAGCAAAAATAAAAGGGAGATGAGAATCGCCGTCTCAATCATGCTTAAGTTTGCAGGGAGAAAATTAAGTCGGCCGTTTAAACCTAAAAAAGCGGGCATCAGGACCCAGCACTGTTTGCCAAGGTAGGTTAAATAGAAAATTGCCCCGATTGACGAAACGACTGCAATCACCGGCAAATAATCGCCCGCAAGGAACTGATTCGTCAGGACAGGTGCAGCAAGCACACCGACCAGAAAAACTAGACCTGCGATAACTTTCTGGGGTGTAAGATTGGCGAGACTGCTCACAGGCACTAAAGTAATGTCTTCAACGATGACTGCAATCCACAACAACTCCCTCAGGAACGGAAGGCGTTCTTTGCAAATCAAAATTCACCAGGCCCTAAAAAAGATCTGGTTGGCAGCGAAGGGAATTCGGCCAACCGCGTGCGTCCCATTGGTCTCTCCCAATCCTGGGGATCAGGCTTGGGTAATTTCTCCTTTGGGATTGGGCACAGAGCCGCTAGTATATTCACTTGGTTTGTCCGAAAACCTTTCCTTCGACCTTGGGATGATCCAGCAATATGGCGCTCAGGTTCATGGATTTGATCCGACTATAGAAAGCCAAAGATTTATCGCAAAAAGCCGTATTCCTGCCGGATTTCATTATCACCCTTTGGCCGTGGCAGGACATGATGGAAAGTTGGATCTGTATGAGCGCATGGGGAAAGGGGGTCGAAAAAAAGGAGGCTGCTTCTTGAAGGCTTCCTGCAAAAAGATTTCCACTCTCGTTCAGGAGCTTGGACACAGCCGTCTGGATATATTAAAAATCGACGTGGAGGGATCCGAGTACTCCATTCTCGAGGACGTTTGTTTAAAGCAAATTCCTATTTCACAAATCGCAGTGGAGTTTCATCACCGTTTTGAGGAAGTTGGACTGTCGGCCACCATCCGGGCGCATCAAATGCTCGTGAGCCATGGGTATCAGTTGGCTCACATCAGCGATTGGGCAGAGGAGTTTCTTTACATCAAAGGGGACGAAAGTTGAGGATTGTACAACGTCCTTTGAAGGTCGCCATGCTGGTTGTGGACGCGAACGACGTCCGAGGCTCAAGCATGAAAAACGACACAAAGGCCTCTCCCAATGTGCATCCTGCGATTGAAGCTCTTCTTCAGGGATTTGAAGGTCTGGATGGAATCGAAGTCCACGTGTTGTTTGGATCACTCAGCCCGCCGACACGGATCCGCCCTGCTCAAGGGGCTGTTCACTATCATTCTATTCCATATCGAAGGGTGTGCGGGGGACTATCCGGGGGTGGTTTTCTGGGGAGGTTTTTTAGCTTGAGGAATTATGTCAGATCTCACTCGTTCGATCTTGTTCACGCCCAAGGCACGGAGCGGGAGAGTGCATGGACGGCAGTTTTTTCCGGAATCCCCAGCGTGATCACTCTTCACGGTCTAATGGGGGAAGTTGTCAAAATGAAAGGGAACCGGACTTTATGGCACTATTGGGTTGCGGCCTTGTTGGAGTGGCTTGCAATCAAGAGAACAGATGGGGTGGTTGCAATTTCCCCATATGCATTGCGGATTGTATTAGGGATCACGCCGCGGGCCCGCTTCATTCCCAACGCAGTCCGGAGTGAATTTTATCTGGAATCACGAGATAAAAAGCGGGATGTGCCAACGGTGTTCTTTGTCGGCAATTTAACTCATGTAAAAAGACCCGATTGGTTCATTCGTGCAGTGGATGCGTTGTGGAAGGAGGGGCTCTCTTTCAAAGCGCGAATGCTCTGCATGGGAAACCCAAAACATCCTTATTTCATCGAAATGGTTGCGATGGCCGAACGCCTGCCAGCGTCACGAAAGATTGAACTTCGATACAATGTGGCCGATGTGGCTGCGGAGTTAGACCAAGCAGATATTTTATTTGCTCCATCCACATGGGAAAGCATGGGGATTGCTGTTTGCGAGGCGATGGCGAAGGGGCTTTGTGTAGTGGGCTCGCGGATCGAGGCAAACATTCCGCTTTTGGGGCAAGGATGCGGGGTCATGTTTTCTACAGACAACTTCAAGGAAGCGGTGGATTCATTGAGGAGGGTGATTTTAGACCGTGAACAGAGAAGGCAAATCAGTGAAAAGAGCCAGAATCGAGTAAAAAGTTACGCACCTGATGTGGTGGCGGGGGAAACAGCCGATTTCTACCGAGAGATTCTTAGGAGGAGATCGGAGAGCGGAACCGACCCGAAATAAGCTCCTTCAGCCAAGAGGGTTTTAGCCAAAACACCCAAACTGAAAGCAAAACCGTTCCAGTGGCAAAGACCCCGATGACAAATCCGCGGATGTCCAGATTCAGGAAGTGGAGGCACGCATTAGCCGATGCGGCCACCAAGATAAGTGCAACAAAGCCAAAGCCAACAAAGGGGAGGAGTGGGCGCCCCAAGTAGGCCGCGCTCCAAAGCTCCCGAAATAAGCGTAATCCTCTTGGAAAGGAGCCAAGAAAAGCGGCAAGAAGAGAGGCGCAGGCGACTCCCGTTAGTCCAAAAGGGCGAAAAGCAAGAACAGCAACGACAAAGAACAAGAATTCCCAAAGGAAAGCAGTCGAAAGAACTTTGGTTTTAATTAATGAAAGGGAGGCCTCGACCGACCATGCATTCCAAATTTGGATCCAAAGGATGGTGCCCATCAAGAACGAAAGGTAGGGAGGGAGTTGGCACTTCGCATGAGTCCAGAGCTGAACAAAAGATTCGTTCCAGAGGCCGTAAGCAATAAAGAGGAGCAGGCCGAGCGATAGGGACATGGTGCTCAGGCGGGTAAATGCAGCGCTAAGCTTGGCTCGCTCTCCCTTGGCCATGAGATCGTAAAATGCGGGAGCGGCAGAAATATGAATCTGGCCCAAAAGATCCCGAATACAGGAGCCTGCGCGTGTGGCAATCGACCAGATGGCAGACGCGTCGGGACCGAAAAAGCGACCTGCCAGAACCAAAGGAGCACTTTCTAAAATAAAGCGGAACGAGTTGATCTGAAATATAGAGAAGCCCAATCCTGTGAGGGAGCGCCAATGGGTCCAAGTGGGAGGGGAAAACTGCAAGCGATGGGTCAGATTCCTGTGAAACAAGACAATGAGAATTGGGCCGATCGATTGAGCTCCCCACTCCGCAACGAATCCAGCGAGAAAAGCGTGAATCCCCCAGCCTTGAAAAAAACCATAAGCAAGCAATGCAAGATTGAGTCCGACCCCTATGGTAGAAAGAAGATTGAGGAGATGTTGAGCCTGATTCAGGCGGATCAGGTTTGGGAAGATCCGGAGGGAATAGCGCACTCCGTTAAGCACAAAGATCCAAAAAATGAATTTCGAAAGGATGGGGCGGAGAGAAGAATCAGTGACAAGGAGTTGAGCCAGAAGGTCGGAACCAAAAAATCCTACTCCTGCGATCAAGGATCCCTGGGCCAATTGAAACCCGAAGGAGCATGTCACCATTCTCCGATAATCAAGTGGGGTGCCGTGGCTCTGAGCCATCAATCGCAGAGAAGCACCACTGATTCCCAAATCGATCAGCTCCATATAGCGGGAGGCTTGGAGAGCGAGAAACCAGAGCCCTAAGATCCCAAGAGGGAGGTGAGCAAGGGAGAGAGGAACAAGGAGGAAGCTGTAAGCGATGACGCACAGCATGGAGCCGTAAGCGGAAAATAGGGCCAAGGTGAAGCGTTGATGGCGAAGGCCTGGCATAGATTTACTTTAGAGGGGAAGATGTGGCGCGATGCAGAAAAAGCCGTGATTGGGCCACATGGGATTGAATCAATTGATCTGAAAACTCTGTGGGCTGCAAATTCGAAGCATGAAGAGCCTCGGCAACAGAGCCCACAATATGAGCCGTGAGGCCGTACCGGTTTGACAGATCCATCAGGCGGGCACTTCGGAAGGGTTCCGTAAAGTAGCCCAAAAATGGCTTTTTGAATTTTAAGGCATATAGAATGGCGTGAAATGAGTCGGTGAGTAACAAACTGCAGTTTTGAATCCACCCCAACCAATCCTGTGGGGAAGCATGCCAGATCTTGTGTTCAGCAGGAGGTGGGGACGGAATTCTTCGGGATTGGGCATTGATCCAAACCCAAGGAAGGCCGCCTTGTTGTTTTTGAAAATGCTTCATCAGCGTCTGTTCCCCGCCACGAATAGGAGACCCAACACGGTAGTTCAAAAGGTATGAACCGGCGCGAAAAGGAGGAGGGGTGACCCAAGAGCTCGGGTCCACCAGCAGAACGGGGTCGCAAACAACCTCGGGAAGAGTTCCGGAAATCTGTTGAATCATCTTCGCAGAAAAGTTGTTCCTCACAGAAATAAAATTAAACTTCTTCAGGTACGCGGAGAGGAAAGCTTTGTCCGTATCGGGCTGGATATCGGATCCGCAGCAGGCGGCATAGGCGATTCTGCGGTTCGTAAAAGAAGGGTGCCAATGGAAAAAGTACTTAGGCTCCCTGGAAAAGTGCCAGACCTGATCGCTTCCGACGACTAGAGCATCGAAAGAGTTGGCTATTTGAGCCAACTGAGACTCTGTTTCGCAAAGTGGAGTTAGGGGAAGCGAGTGGCGACGAAAGTAGTCGAAAGCGGTATGGAGTCTATCTCCATGGATGAGGCCTCGTAGACGATAAGAAAGCTGGGTCCAATTGCTGAGGTCGTGGCGCAAGCCCGCGCGCAGTCCTGTAGTTGGGGATTGGTGGTTGATGACTTGAACTTCATGGCCTATTTCTTGAAGATATTTAGTGAGGGAAAGGCACTGGAGCAGTGCCCCAAAGTTATCCACGTGGTGAAATGTGAAGATCCCGATTTTCACGACTTCCTAGGGTCGGAGGGATTGATCTCAGAGGCGAGGTTCAAAATCTTTTTCGCAACGACAAGAGAGCCCATTTGATGGCGGGCATCTTCGGAGATCTTGTGAGGATCTCGCCTGGACTGACTCCACGCCTGGGCTTCCGCCTCTAACGCGTATGCGAGTGATGAGGCGGTTCTTTCGGGAGGAGTGGGACCATTAAAAAATTCCGAAAAGTAAAACGCGCTTGGAATAGTGCCAGGTCCAATCACCGTGCAGCCCGAGAAAAGGGCCTCGCCACCTGCCAACAAAAAGCTTTCGTAGCGGGAAGCAAAGAACAGGATTTTTGCCTCTCTGTGACTCTTGGATATCTCCTCCTGCGGGCTAATGCCGCGCGAAAAAAGCCTTTCACCAATTCGGCCCACGGGCAGGCCACTTCCGAAAACAACGGCCTCATAATCTGGATTTCGATCCAGAAAGATTTTGAGGGCTGTCCGTGTTAGAAGCCAATCTTTTTGCCTAGAGCCCCACCTGCCGACTGCTATCACCGTGTTTTTTTTGGACTCCCCCGCATAGGAAAAGACATTTTCATCGATCGGGTGTGGCACGTGCTGAAATCGGCTGGGGTTCGATTTGATTCTTGTGGCTAGCGATTGAAGGGATCGGGTGGAGAGGGGGGTTTCTGAAAGAAAGAGGGGAATCATGGCCAACGTAGTGGCTAACCGGGACTCGAAATACGGGGCAAAGATTTCGAAAAGGGCGGCTTTGCACCCACCGACAATGGCGGCGATAGCAATTGGCCAGTTGGGGCGTGCATCTATCTGCGCTGAGATTGTGTTTTTCCAGAACTGCTGATGGCCACAGGAGGGAAGGCGAAAGCCGTCGCCGTCACACCTCTCGATGACACGGGCATTCGAAGACAGGGCGGCAGTGCGAATCGGGTTGTATTTTGACTGAGTCCATAAACCGAGAAGAATGAGATCAGGACTTTGTTGGATCCACCAGTCCTTGGATCTCGCTTGGGACTGGGTGATGAGTTGAACCGGACGATCCAAGGGATCTTTCGAATGAGTAGTGGGGTAACAAACGAGCTGGGCATCGTGGCCAAGCTGGCGAAAGGCTCGAACGGTAAGACCGAGATCCCTGCCCCACCAACCCGATCCATCCCCATACGGTAGTGGAGTAAAACAGAGAATTTTCATCAGAACTCTGTTGCTATGATGAGAAGCGGCTGGTGAAGTGTCGAGACATGAACAGGCAGGCGTGGCTCTGGTTGGGGCTAGGAATTGCACTTCGGCTTATTTTGATTGGCCAACCCCCTGTAGAGGATAACTCGTGGATTCGGCAGACGCAGACGGCGGATGCGATCCAAAGCTGGATCTCTCAGGGGCATCCATCTTGGGATGCCGCGGCAAGTTGGCGGGGGGATACAGGGGCGCGTTTGGCGATGGAGTGGCCGGTTTATAACTTGATCGTTTATGGAGGGACAATCCTAGGGGTGTGCTTGAACGTGGCAGGACGCGGAGTTTCCATGCTACTTTGGGCCGCCAGCTTCTTGATCGTTCAGCAACTATGGAAGCACTGGCTGAACCCGAAAGAATCATTTTGGGCAAACCTTCTTTTTGTTTTTAGTCCGCTATCGATTGCTTTTGGGCAGGCCATCATGCCTGAAATGTTAGTTTTGCTTTTAGCGGTTCTTTTGGTGTGGGCGTGTCAAAGCTACGTTATCCGACCGAGTCTTTTTTTGTGGTGGGGCATCGTCGTTCTTGGCGTTGTTGGGTGTTTGATCAAACTTCCAGCAGTTTCTCATCTTTATCTTATGATTGCAGGGGTTCTTTGGTTCCGTTCGGGCTGGAAAGGGGTTCTGGGCTTGCGGGTGATTTGCGGAGCTCTTTTGACCTTGATCTGCCTTTGGGCTTGGAGCCGAACAACCGAGTCGGTGAACGCAGCCTATTTTTCCGACTGGTCCTCGTCGGCTAATTTGCGCGGATTCCTTGGGCAGTGGCAGGACAGGCTTCGGCCAGTGTACTGGGTGCGGCTTGGATTTTATCTTTTGCTGTTTGCGGGAACTCCGGTGGTTTGGTTCTTGATTCTATTAAGGGGCAAAACAGTGGGGAAAGATTTAATACAATATTCCGTGTTGGCGCTGTGGATCGTGGGATTGATCTTTTTTGTTCTCCTTTGGGGGCCAAAAACCTGCATGGGGCATGCGTACTACTGCCTGCCTTTTCTCGTGCCTTTGTGTGCAGGATTCGGAAAATCAGCATCTTTGCTGCGCTATCCTAGGTGGGGAGGTTGGGGGTGGAGCGAGGGACTAGTGGTGGGCGTCGTGGGAGGGTGTCTCGTCATGGCTGCTTATCTTATGAGGCCTGACAAAACGTTGAGGGAAACAACACTTTGGATGCGGGAAAATATTCCCGCCGGGGATCTTGTCATTATCAAAGCGAATCACAGCGTGTACACGCGGGAATATCCACAACTTCCAGGGTTCAGCTATTTGAGCGGGAGGCGAACCTGGATCTGGAGCCCCTATCTTTCGGATGAGGAGCGGACTCGAGCCCTAGAAACGAGCCGGTGGATTGTTGAAACTCTGCCCCCCTCCAGGGCGTCTTGGTGGGAAAATGTAAGAAAACAAATCAAGGCTCACGAAAGGCCCGTGGATGACATCGTAGGTCTTAAAAAAACAACTGGGGCAGAGCTGATCAAGCGGGTGGAGGGCTATCAAGTTTTTCGGCTAAATTTAAAAAAGTAGTTTCTGGATCGGGTGTTTCGACTTAGGACTTTTGATAGTCCCCCCGGCTGAAATATTTCTCGAGCCAGAGGTAGAGAACGATAAAGAGGTAGCGACTTCCCATTTCCCTAATCTTCAGTTTCGCAATTCCATGGCGGCGGTTCCGCCAGGTGATGGGAATAACAGCAAATGAGTAGCCGCGAATGATGGCTTTGAGGGGGAGTTCTACCGTGAGGTTGAAGTGGGGAGAGAGAAAAGGCCGGAGGCCATCCAAGCAAGTTTTGCGGTAAGCTTTGAATGCATTGGTTGTATCATTCAGGCCGTGGCGAAAGAGCAGGCGGATGAAAGTATTGGCCAATCGGTTAACCCCCCACTTAATGGGCGGGTAGTCGATCGTTCCGCCGCCCTTCATAAACCGGCTGCCAAAGACACAATCGTGTCCCTCGTTGAGCTTACTCCAGTAGCGGGCCACATCCCGACAGTCGTCCGACTCATCCGCCATCATAATGACCGCGGCGTCACCTTTCATTTCGTCTAGGCCCCGAATAATTGCACGTCCAAAACCGTGTGGTGAGGGGTTTTGTGCGGGTCGAAGATACGGGCTGGTTTTGGCGATCTCTTGGATGATAGTCAAGGTTCGATCGGTGCTGCCATCGTCGACGACGATAATTTCATGGGGGACTTTTTTTAGGTCAAGTTCGAGGTGGAGATGTTGAACCGTCGAGGCAATGCAACCCTCCTCGTCCCGTGCGGGAATCACTACACTCAGCAGTTGCAGCGCGTTCATTGTGGCTTTCTTAGGATCACGAGGAACTGTTTTCCAAAAAATCTCCAAAGAAAAGGAAGGGCCAAATAGATTCGGATCGTCCAGAGGGGGGGTTGGAAGCCTGTGCTCATCGAGTAAGGAAGGGAGGCAGGGAAAACCTGCTCTGGCGTAAAGCCGCAAAGGGATGCGCCCTCAACAAGGGATTGATCGGTCAATGGCAGGTAATGATCCCAAAAATCCCAGTAGGCACCCGGCAGAAGACGAATGTTAGGTCCTATTGCAACAAGCCTGCCGCCAGGTTTCAGTGCTTGGTAGGCTTGTTGGAGAGTCTGTTTGAGCGCGTTCTTATCTGGGAGGTGCTCGAAGAAATTGCTCGTGAAAATAAGGTCGAGCGTGTTTGAAGCAACCGGCCAAGCCTCGCAACAGCTTTGCTGGAGGAATCGAACCTCGGGATCCAAGAAACGAGCCGTATCGGGATTCATGTCCATGGCCGAACGAGCCTTACCCTTTACTTGGTTGATAAACTCGCCATGGCCCGCCCCTAAATCCAGAATTTCACCATCCTTGGGTATCCAGCGAAAAAACAGGTGCTGGATCAGAATCTTCCATACTCCCATCCGATAGTCGGTTTGGCCGGAAAACCGAGTTTGGTAAATTTTAGATAGTTCGGCGGGGTTTTCGGTCAAAGGGGTGGGAGTCATGAGTTGGCGATCTCCTCAAAAATTATCGGGCAGGGGACGGAGGCATGCCAGTTCCAAAGTTGGGCTGCACGGGTGGAGTCGAGAATGACCCAAGGAAGATCGTAAGGACGGGGTTGGGAATCGGAGGCGACTTCGTGCGGACCAAATCGGGCACGACACCAGTCACTCAATTGAGCCAAAGAGATAGAATTCTTGGCGCCTCCCGAAAAATTGCAGATACGCACATCGATCCCATCCCTTGAATCAGAGGGCTTGTGGCCTTGAAGTTGTTTTTGGAGGAGGGGAAGCAGGTCTCGCGGATGAAGGCAGTCACGGACCTGAGAGCCACGGCCATCGAAGCCGATATATTTCAGGGGCTTCTTTTCCCTCCAGGAGCGGATCCAAAAGGAGAAAATCCCCTGATCGGCTCGACCGAACTGGCCTGCGCCCGCCAAAACACCGCAGCGGTTGATCCAAACAGGAAATCCAAAAGCTTCGGCATACTCCAACGCAAGAAGTTCCGAGCATCGCTTCGAGGTTCCGTAAAGGGATGCAGGAGGGGTGGTGGGAAAGATTTCGGAAATCCCTTTTTCGGTCAGGCCGATTTCCGGGCGAAAGGATTTTGGGCGAAAAGCGCCTTGGGACGACTCGACTGGCAAAGATGCGAGGGGAGGGATGGAGTAGACACGGCTTGTACTCATCAGAATGAATCCCGCGCTGTGCTGCTTGCAAAACTCAAGCATCTGAATGGTTCCGATTAAATTGTGATCCAGCAAATCCATGGAGGACATCTTTCCACTAGTCCCCGCAAGGACACTCGGTTCGGCAGCGCAGTCGATGACCCATTCGACCTTTGGAATTTTGGCAAGATCTGCAGGACGCCGGATGTCGCCCTCCACCATTTTAACGCCTAGGGATTTGAGATTGGGGAGATTGGCGCGACTGCCTTCCCGCAAAAAGTTATCCAAGCCCCAGATTTCGATTCCGGGGAGGACGGAAGGTAAATCTCGTGCCAAGCAGGAGCCGACAAAGCCACAGGCGCCTGTAATGAGAATCTTCACCGTGCTTTCCAGGCTTGGACAATTTCGGAAAAGATGTCGTCGAGGCTCTTCGTTAGATCCCAAGAAGGATAGTGAGAGCGCATTTTGGAGAGATCGGAAATGTAGCAGATATGATCCCCTTCCCGGTTTTTATCGACGTAGGTAGAGAGCATTTTCTTGCCCGTTAGTTTTTCGACTCGGGCAAAGGCTTCAAGAATGGAGCAGCTGTTGGCTCGGCCTCCGCCCAAGTTATAGATCTCACCCGAGCGAGGTTTTTCAAGAAATGCGGCGATAAAACGGGCCACATCCAACGAGTGGATATTGTCACGGACCTGCTTGCCCTTGTATCCGTACACGTTGTAGGTCTTGCCCTCGAGATTGCATTTCACGAGGTAGGAGAGAAAGCCGTGGAGCTCGACCCCGCTGTGGTTGGGGCCGGTGAGACAACCGCCGCGGAGGCAGCAGGTTTTCATCCCGAAGTAGCGCCCATATTCCTGAACCATGATATCGGCGGCGACTTTTGAGGCTCCGAAGAGGGAGTGTTTGCTGGCGTCGATTGAGAAGGTTTCAGTGATGCCGTTTGTATAGGTAGGGTCGTCGTAGTCCCAACGAGTTTCCAGCTCTTTCAGGCGAATCGTGTTCGGCTTGTCCCCATAGACCTTGTTGGTCGACATATGGACGAAGGGGCTGCTGATGCAGGAGCGGCGTGTGGCTTCTAGAAGGTTGAGGGTGCCGACTGCGTTGACGTCGAAGTCATCGAAAGGGCGAGAGGCGGCGAGGTCGTGGCTCGGTTGGGCGGCGGTATGGACGATCGCGGTGGGTTTGAGTTTTTCGATGAATTCGAGGGCTGAGGAGCGATCCCGAATATCGAGTTCGTGATGGCGGAAAGAGGGGAAGGCCTTGGCGAGCCGGTGTTGGTTCCAGCGGGTGTCTCCGCCTGGGCCAAAGAAGTCGGCTCGCTGATTGTTGTCGACGCCGTGGACTTCTTCGCCACGGGAGGCAAAGAAGGAAACCACTTCAGATCCAATCAGGCCAGAGGAGCCGGTTACGAGGAGCTTCACTCTTATAATTTATGGGTGAGATAGGTGGGGGGAGGAAAGGAGGTTTTTTTGGGACTAGGTAGGAGGGGATGGGCCCTCCGTCGTCCCGCATGACCAGGACTTTGGAGGGTTGAAGCTGGCTCAAGGGCGCTAGGCGAGGCAAAATAGAATGATGGCGATGGAAAGTAAGCGAGTGGAGGTGTTGGGAATGGGGTTGCAGGCGACCGATTACGCGGGCGGAGTAAAATTGCTGGAGGAGTTGGCGCAACGGCAAAAGCCAGGAATGGTGGCGGCCTGTAACACTCACTTGGTGGCGTTGGCCCGACATCAGCCTGATTACGGAAGGGTTCTGGCTGAGTTTGATCTGCTTCTGCCCGACGGAATGCCCCTGATCTGGTCGATGCGACGAAAAGGAGCGGATCTAAAGGATCGGGTGTACGGCCCATACTTCATGCTGGAGGCACTGAAGAGATTGCCGCGACCTTGGAAGCACTTCTTTTTTGGCGGAACGGAAAGTTGTCTGATGGAGTTGTCGGCGGCAGCTCGTCAGGCTCAACCCGATGTAGACATTGCGGGAACTCTGTCTCCGCCGTTTCGGGCATGGACAGAAAAAGATGAGGAGGATTTTGCAAAAACCATAGCGAAGTCAGGAGCCGACTTTATCTGGGTCGCTTTGGGGGGAGATCGTCAGGAGCGGTGGATTGAAAAGAATCTGAAGCGACATAAAAAAGGGGTTTTCTTGGCGGTAGGGGATGCGTTTGAACTTTTGGCGGGAAGAAGGGCTTTTGCCCCTCGATGGATGCAGAAGGCGGGACTGACTTGGCTGTACCGCTTGTGGCAGGAGCCGAGGCGGTTATTTCCCCGCTACTTTAAATATAACAGCCTGTTTCTTTACTACACCTTGCTGGATCGAGTGCTGGGAGTTACTCCAAAGCCGTCGGACGGACCCATGCCCGGGAAAGCGAGAATCGCATTTTTGGGATGTCGTGGAGTGCCCGCAAGGTATTCGGGGTTTGAGACTTTGGTGGAGGAGTTGGGGGCGAGGCTGGCTGGTAGGGGTCATGCCGTGACAGTGTACAATCGTTCGCACCTGTATCCGGATCGTCCAAAAGAGGTGCGAGGGATGAAGGTCGCCTATCTGCCCAGCTTGAGGACGAAGAGCACGGAGACGATCACGCACACGTTGCTGGCGGTAATTCATGCAGCCGTACGAAAGTTCGACGTGGTGTATCTGTGCGGGGTCGGCAACTCGATTTTGGCAGGCATCCTAAAACTGGCGGGTAGTCGGGTAATCGTGAATGTGGACGGGGACGATTTTCGAAGGCAGAAGTGGCATCCTTTGGCCCGTGCATGGTTGAAGTGGAGCGAGTTGTGGGCGACAAAGTTGAGCGATGTGGTGATCGCTGACAATCAGACGGTGGTGGAAAGGTATCGGAGGGATTACGGTTTTGAGGCCACGTATCTTTCGTACGGAACTCCTGAAAAGCCGAAGGAGGCAGGGAAGGGGGCGCTAGAGATGTTTGGGCTGAAGGCGGGGAAGTATGTGTTGTACGTGGGGAGGTTGACCCCCGAAAATCTAGTAGATCTGCTGGTGCGTGCGTATGGAAAGGTGAAGGGAGATTGGCCGTGCGTGGTCGTGGGGCCGGCGGGTTACGAGGTGGAGTATGGGATCAAACTCCATAGGTTGGCGGGGCCCAGGGTAAAGTTGGTGGGACCTGTGTATGGGAAAGGTTATGAGGAGTTGAGCGCAAACTGCGGGATTTTTGTTTTGCCTGGAGTGGTGGAGGCGACGCGGTTGGTGCTGTTGGATCAGATGGGGTTTGGAAGTGCGATCGTCTATCACGACTGTCCTGCAACGCGGGAAGTGATCGGGGAGGCGGGGTTGGCATTCGGTGGCGTAGATCCCGAAAAAGATCTGGCGGAGAAGTTGAATGGGCTGATTGGGAGTTCTGGAGAGAGGGAAAGATTAAGGAAGGCGGCGCGAGAGAGAGCGGAGAAAATTTATAGCTGGGAGAGGGTGACGGATCGGTACGAGGAGATTTTGAAGGAACTGGCGCCGACGAAGAAGGTGGATAGGGGTTAAGGGATTAAGATAGTGTGAAAGTTCGAATGTGAGAATGTAAGAAGGGTAGAGGGAAGGGAGCGCGGGTTAGCGCAAGGATTGGAATTCTTCAGGGGTCAGGCCTGAGTAGCGGATGAGGGAGCGGAGGGTGCCTCTGGCCACTTCTCGGTGATCTGGAACGGAGAGTGAAGCGATGCTGCCGGGTTTGGTCAGGATGATGTGGCTACCTTTTTGGCGGGCTTTGGTCCAGCCGTGCCGTTCAAAGATCCGCACCACCTCCTGCCCCGATAAAACGGGCAGGCTCGAGCTCATGCAGTTTGGAGTTCGATTTCGCGAGTTTCAACCACAAGGGGCATTCCTCGGGCTGAACGAACAGCGAGGCAGGCTTGCATGGCTTCGCGTAAGTTGCCGGTAGCTTCTTGCTGGGTTTTGCCTTGGCTGACACATCCGGGGATGGCCGGGCATTCCGCAATCCAGATGCCGTCCTCGTCTTGCTGGAGTGTGGTGATGAATTTCATACGTTGATTTTAACTCGGAAATTTAAGGTGTCGAGGGTGGACGGAGGAGGGGGATTAAGGGAAGGGCCCTGCTACGCTCAGTCTCGGCAGGCTCGCTGAGCTTGGCCCCCTCGAACCTGCCCCCGCCCATCCTGGGCACTCGCTCCGCGATGGGGTGACGTTCCGCTTTCGCGGGGGGATTCGCAGGGTTTGACTAGCGGAATTCGG
>Ga0214923_10000357_pt1 | contig 70490 bp, 70 predicted proteins | sample LL1510_MetaG_FD_177993 | JGI IMG/M metagenome (GOLD analysis project Ga0214923, IMG submission 177993) | Freshwater microbial communities from Lake Lanier, Atlanta, Georgia, United States - LL-1510 | ecosystem: Environmental > Aquatic > Freshwater > Lake | place: USA: Georgia | collected...
CCATGGTTTACAATTGATATTGGTTGTCATATAATATGGTATAATAATATATACTTATATAATATAACTTAAATATATATAGAAATATATATTATATGGAATACGTCAAAAGAAAAGATGCATTGAAAACATTAGGAATATGTTATAAAACACTTTATAAAATGGCAGAAAATAAGGAAATTGATACAGTCACAGTCGGATCAAATCAATTATATAATATAAATAAATATTTAAGAGAACATAAAATAACAAAGGTGGGTAGGGAAAAAATTTGTTATTGTAGGGTTTCAAGTAAAAAACAAAAGGAAGATTTAGAAAGACAAATTGAATTTATGAAAAAGAAATATCCAAATCACACAATAATAAAAGATATAGGAAGTGGATTAAATAATAAAAGAAGCGGATTATTAGAAATAATGGAAAAGGCAATAAAAGGAGAAATAGAAGAGTTGGTGGTAGCTTATAAGGATAGATTATCAAGATTTGGATTTGAAATGATTGAATGGTTAATAGAGAAATATTCAAATGGAAAAATAATAGTAATAAATAAAGCAGAAGAGAAAACACCAACAGAAGAAATAACAAAAGACATAATATCAATAATGAATGTATATGTAGCAAAAATAAATGGATTAAGAAAATATAAAAAAGAAATAAAAACAACAATAGATGAACACGATGAAAAAGACTAAAAGTATACAAAATTCCATATTTTTAGGGTTCCGAATGTATGAACTATAATACTTTTAAGTGGCTAATAAAAATTGAAAGATGGAATGTTTTGAAATATTATATATTTCAAAACATATTCATCTTTCTTTTATGACAGTTGAAAATGGATTCAGAATTTACTCATGAAGAATCGCGATCTTATCGCAAGAAAGTAATAAAAGACAACATAGAAAAAACCATTTCAGAGGGATATAGCGAATTTTCAATGACGTATTTTAGTAATGATCCTTTGGTCGATATTAACACAGATATTGACATATGTAAAGATATCTTTCCAGACTGTCTTTTTTCGATAGAACAAGCAGACATAGAGACATGTAAAATCTTTATGCCAGAGTCTCAATATTCGCCCAATTTCTTAAAATTAACAATCCATTTGCAAACTTAATTAAAATTACTTTTGTATATTGGCAAAAACAAAGATTGAAAATCAAATAAAAAATATATGGAATGTTATTTATTGCAAACCAAAATGGATTCAGAAGACTCTTTTGAGTTTACTTTTGATCCAAATGTAGGGCCACGGCATAGTGATCCAGTGGCAGTTATGAAAGACGACATAGAACAATCACTTTTGGAGGGAAAAACAGAATTCTCAAAAATATATTGCACTTGTGATCCTTTGCGTGATGCAAACAGAGATATCGAAATATGCAAACATCTCTTTCCAGAGTGTATGTTTTCAACAAAACAAGCAGACATGGAAAAATGTACTTTCATACGTCATTATTCACCAAGGTTTTTAGAATTGACAATTGATTTGTCAAAATTAATTGAAACGCGCAAAACTGCAGACACTCCACGACGCATACAAAAAATTGCGAAATATTCCTAACATGATTTTTATTTTTAATAAATGTTAAAAAATTGAAAATAAAATAGAAAAATACATAATCAATATTATTTATTGCAAAATGGAATCCCAGTATATGTTTCTGAACGAGCTTAAACTAGCATATGAGAAACGACATGAAAATGTTCAAAAAACATTAAAAGAACATATTCTTGAAGCAGTTCTGTCAGGAAAAAAAGAATTGGTGTTTACTTTTGAACAAGATGAATATGGTAGATTAGTTCTTGATGCATGTAATGATATTTTACCATCGTATTATTCTACTAACAAATGGTTCACGCATGAAATAGACGGATTTCTAAATGTAACAAGATTGACAATTGATCTGAATAAATTAATGGCATATTGTCAAGATGGAAAATTTGTCAGTTTGACAAATGTGGATAGAGAAGAAGAAAGAAAAAGACCGATATTAAAAATTATATAATTCTGTATAAAAAGACATAGAATTATATAATTTTTAATATATGTTTATTTATAAATTTTTTAAGTTATATCCATTTTTCCCTTGGGAAAAATGGATATAATGTAAAAAAGTTAATCAAAACATTATAGAAAAAACAATAAAAGTATATGATTTTCTATAAATTTTGATTACCGAAACACACAAGTAAAAATGAATATGAACCATTGCCACAAGTGCAGTTTAGTCAAGAATTGATAGATCATCTGGGTCTTTAAAAATAAAAATCAACAATCAATGTGAATATTTATTCATATAACCAATAGTAAAAAAGCACGACACTATTAAAAAATTGAAAAGCAAACAGAAAATGATATTATGCAAATACTATAATTATTAGCATTAAAAATGGAAGCAAGTTTGCGCAGTAAAATTATTCAATTTTTCACTGAAGATGAAGTACAAAAAGAAAAATATTTGGTTGCATTCGAAAAGACAGCGGAAAATATCGTAGTAGGGCAACTACATCAGGCAATCATCGATGGATTGATTGTTTGTAATGTGTCAATTAGTTGTATTTATGCATCATGTAGTGATAAATGTAGAAAAATTATTGAGAAAGTATTACAACAAATTAATGATGGCTATAGTTGGTACAATATACATCTGGCTTGTGGCGAAGATGTTCCTAATAAGTTTATTGTAACTATATATTTAAATAAGTTAAAATCATTGCTGGAAGTAAACTGAAAAATTCTAAAATATTTATAAGGCAAATTCCATTCTTTTTAATTATTTTATTAATGTTAACACATTAATTAAAAATTAAAAATTGAATATTTGTTTATATTGAATATTTGTTTATATTGAATATTTGTTTATATTGACTTTGTTATAGAGTAAAATCATATCAGTAGAAATGGATCCAAAAGTTCCGGATTTTTTTGAAAGCTACACTCTAGACGAGAACAAACTTGAATCAATTCGAAATACCATTAGAGAAGAAATTTATATGGATAAACAAAAAAAAATTAAAAATAATTCCACAGTAATTTATACTGGACTGTCTTTAATTTGTATTTCAGTAGCACTTTTATGTGTTAGAAAATTGAATTTTTTTTAGAACAACAATCATAACATTATTATAATAAAAATTGAATTCCAGACATCTAATATTACATTGCTTTTATTTATTATTCAAATCATGGATCTTAAAGCAGAAATAGAAAAAGCATATCAGTCTTCTTTGACATATGCAGAAGATGAATTAAAAAAAGAAATTTTAGAAAAGCTACAAAAACATTTTAATGTCAGAAATAGAGTATTATGTATGCATGAAGTCACAAACACACGATATGGTTATAGTTTAGATGAACATTGTATTAGTGGCATGTTAAAATTGGGAGAAGAACTTGTCACTATTTATTCTGTTCTTCATGTGGATCGAGTGAATAAAATTATGAAATCAATATATGACAATGATGATTGGTATGAAATGTCTAGTATCCGAGGTCGTCTCGCGACACAAATTGTAATTCATGTTAAAAAACTTATGAAAGGCCTAAATGTAATTATTTAATGTTGTTATTATATATGAATATATACTTTCCTAAAATAATAGATGACATATTAGAGCAATATTTTGACAGCAGTCAAAAAAACCAAATAATGACATATTTTAGAATATTTTATTTATTAAAGGTAAAAACAATATATGTTGATAAAAATAGTCCAACAAAACAGCAAATCAAAGACACACTGATGTGGGCATTAAAGCGAACAAAAACAAAAAAAGTAAATATTGACATAGTTAAAAATAATTTTAATCATCATTTTGATTTTTTCTATAAAGTGTTTTTTATTGATGACAATGTGTTTTTTAATACATTCTTTAATAATCTTTTAATCCATTTTTTGCCATATCCGTATGATTATGTGTTGCATGTCCCATTAATCACCTATAGACCAGATGTAAAATATTTGTATAACACAAAACCACTTCAGTCATTAAAATTAAATACACCGATGGCATTTGAAAAAGTAAAATCAGCAATGTTTGTAAATAAAAAAAATGTCGATATACCAGAAAATGAAGTAGATGTGCATGTTAATTTAAGTTATTTTGATAAAAAGATGTTTAATGATGATTGTATTTATTATGCAGCTGATGATAAAAATTTGTACATAACAGATAATGAATTAAATATTGTTTACATCAGACCCATAAAAGAACCAAATTTAGACATCCATAAAGCTGGATTACCATATGAAATACTGTTTCCAAAATGGGAAAATACAGAAGGTATTTTAAATACAACCAATATTGTTTATTTATCAGTTCATAAGAAAATGAAAAGAAATGATTTATTTAATGTGTTTAAATCAATGGACATTAAAACATCAGAGGTGAAGTACTTATATCATAACACAACAAATGAGCAAATAGATTTACATAAACCAACATTTTTTTACTTAACTCCATTTGTCGAAATGGATGACAGAAGGTGTATGATTGTTGAATTAAAAAAAGATCTTGACAATATTTTAAATTTCACTGAATCTGTTGTGTCAAGCAATCCAATTACAAATAAAAAAAAAGAGTTTGACATAAGTAAAAAAAATATGATATCATATGATAATATTAGTACAATAAATCATTACAAAAACAAGCCAATAGAAAAGAAACATAACATAAATTATGCATGTGTGACATCTGAATTTGATAACATTGATGATTTTTTGAAACACAGGCCATATTGTGATATTGGAAAAAAGAATATTTATTCAGGAAGAAGAAAAATGCATGAATTGATTTTCAAAACAAGGAAATATGATCAGAGCAAAATATATGTATATAAACATTTTCATCATATTTATAAAAAACATGGTTATGGACTTGACAGAGAATTATCATATTATCCACAACATCATTACGTAGATATGGTGTACGACAATATGTTATTTGATATATTAACAAAATTAGACATATCGGGTTTCTTTTTTACTGATTATGCAGATGCTTTTAATAAAGGCGGTGAACTTGTGATTGTCGAACCATTTAAATATGCAGACTTTTATTATATTTCAAAAGATCTGAAGTCATGCAATTCATTAAAAAAACTAGAACGAAACATAAATAGAACATCAAATAGTACATATATGATTGAAATGAATAATCCTAAATCTTTTCATGATTGTATAATTATTGCACATCTGTTAAAAAAATACAACACAACACATGACATTTCAATAAAAGTGATTAATTGTACAAAATTTCAGAAAAGTATATTGGATAAAATGTTTGACCATATATGTGAAAATGAAAAATGCACACATTATACAGAAGTAAAAGTTTTACCAAATAAGACATATATAAAAGAAAATATTGACACCATCACTGAATTTAAACAGTATGATTTTGATGCATATGACTCATTTTATAGTTTTGAGCCAGATGAATATATTGTTAAAAATCTAAAAGAGATAGATGAAAATTATTCAATTCTTCCTAACTTTTTTGAATTAAGTGGAAAAGTAATGAGTACAGTTTTTTATAGTTTAGATGCCATAACATTATCTAATCGAAAAAGAATTGTTGGAAGTAGAAAGAAATTTGTGATTGATATTGATATTTCCAATATTGTTAATGCAACCACATCTGATTTAAAAAAGATAATAAACAAACTGCCAAATAACATTAAATTTGTGTATATGACTATTGGACATCATATAGATCTAAAACAATACATTGAAGTAAGTGATGACAAAATAATAATAAAAAATGAACAAGAGTTATTAGAAAAAGTACAACAATTAATACCAAATAATTATGATGAATTAGTCAAATTAAAAGATGATAAAATAGGTTTTGCAGAAAGGTTATATACATATAATAAGATAAAAATATATGCAGATGAATTAGACAAATTAAAAGAATATAAGATAGATAAAATTGTCGCCCACTATGCAATCAAATTCATGAATCATTATATTTACACTGATGTGGCATACACAGATGAAAAATATAAAGATGATAGTAGTATACCAAATATGTCCCAACTGTTTACATTTTATTTAAAAGAATATTATTACATATTGGGGATTATTAAATCAAAATTGTCAATTGAAGAAAAAAATGTGATTAATAATTTAATTAATAATTCTTATGGCATGTTTAAACAATTGTCTGTTCAGTTATTTTATGCAGAAATAATGAAAACACATAAGATATTAAATAATTATGAAATAACAAATTATGTTGATCTCCTAAAAACAAATTTAAAAAAGTCAATATATGATTTTAATGACAACACATCAGATATAAATAAAATAGCAAGTGATATGTACAACTGGTTGAACAATGAAATGAAACCATATGTTTTAAAATATCAATGAACTTTAAGAGAATATTGTATTTGTGAATTGCTTGAAATACAACATAATACCGATCCAATATATTTTACGGTGTATTCTATTTTTAAATCACTCAAGCATTTTTCGAATTTGTCACAGGTGCATAAGTAAAATTCAAAAAAATGTGTTTTTTCCATAGTAATAAATACATTTTTTTCTTCTTCATTTAATGTATCAATAAATTTACTTTTAAATTCATCATTACATAATAACAATATTCCTTCATCACATGAAAAACAACTGGATACAAATGTTATTTTTGTTTTATGTTTATCTTTTGCTTCTTCAATTGTGTTTAAAATATAAAAGCCCACAAATTTATTTTCAATTATGTCATTCATAATTATAGTATATATTAAATGATTATACCAACATTAACAAAATTAATTGTAGCAAATACAAATAATATTAAACAAATATCCTGTGTGTTTTTTAAAATGGATAATCCATACAGAGATTTTAGTAAATATGAAAAACATTTACAAAATTTTTGTTCATATGTGAATAAATTGCAAAATCATGACATTTGTATATATGTTGATGATTCGACCAAGGATAATGAAATAGTTAAAAGTATGACAGAACAGTACAACAACATAAATATTATTTATTACAATTGTGAAGAATACAAACATAATGGCTTTCACAATGGTGTTTTTGGAACACTCATAAGATTTTACTCTTTATTTATCAATGATGAAAGATACAAATATCAATGGATTAGTGATGTAGATATGACTCAAAATTACTTTACAACAAATGAGGAAGAAATGATGGATAAAAATAACGTTGACTTTTGTTTTATGAGATATATTCATTATTTTACACAATGGGTAAATCCAAGTATGCCAGCATCGATTATTGGCAATTTTATTATATCAAAAATAACATTTGACAGATCGCTTCTTGACAATTATATTGATGAATTGTATCATGCATTTTATAAAAATAAAGACGGATCATTGAATGACATGATAAAAAAATTGCAGACAAAAACACAATATAAATACAAAAGTGAAAACAAAGAATTGCCTTATGGCATTGATGAATTATTCTTAAATTATTATGTATTTCCCTATGTCATTAAAAACAAAATAAGATATGGCATGAGAACAGAGTTATTCGGATCTGCATTTACAAGATATGCTAGAGCATTTGGAAAACCAAATAAACAGGAATACAGAATTGCAAAAGAATTATTAAAAAGGGAAGAAGAATTATATTATAACGAGTATAAAGACAAAGATAAATTAAAAAAATATGTAGAAGATCTAGATATATTTTTACATAAGTTTAAAAATAAAATTGATGATGAGTTCGATTATGGATTAAAAAAATTTGACAAACACAAAGAGCAATTTAAATCATCACATAACATATTCACAATTGGTAAATTAAAAAGCAGAATATAAAAATGGATAATAGTAACTAACATATCCAATTGCACCAACTGCGGCACCAGCAACTAATACAGACACAACTTGGATCCATCGGTTTGGCTTTTTTGGATCATCACACACTTCTACAACAATATTTTCTTCTTGTTCATTTAATGCATATGAATCTTCTTCAAATACTTTTTCAAAATTGCCTCCAAAATCAAAATATTTATCTAAAAGAAACTGTTCATTTGCATTAAATTCTTCATCGGCCATCATTTCATCGTCATTGTCAAACTCATAAAATGTGCGATTTAACTTATGAATTATGTTTAACACCAATGTTTGATATGATACTAATGTCCCATCACGTACTAAAATGACATCAATGTAATTATCAGCTAATTCATTGTGTGGATAATAAGCTACAGCTTCAATTTCGTATATTGACATGACATCATGTCCGTAAAATGAAAGTAATTGATCTAATGCACAATCATTCATCAATCTACACATCAGTCTTTTTTTTAGGGGATCAATTGTCAAATCTCCTGTTTTTATGTAATAGACATTTACAATACCAGTGCTATCTGAACTGTTTGAATGGACTGGACACTTTAAAGACAAATTACAAAGTCTCTGCATATAATATATTTATACAATATATTTGTGTCTTTAAATAGTCACATAAGTTCAACAAGTTTCATATATTCATAAAGGAAATCATTGAGTTCTCTCATGTCACTACTCAAGGGACAATTCATATTTTTTTTAGTAAAATGTAGATCTCTAAATGAATATATATCTTTATCAACATGTAATGGCGTTCTGAATTTATTTTTGTACATGTCTTTAAAAATGTCAAAATTGTTCCATTTAGTTACAATCATATTAAATAAAATAACCATCATGTTATACCTATATCTTATCATTTCATATAGATAATTTACTTTATTTATTGTGTTTGTTATTATTGGATACAATATTTCCTTTATTTTTTTAACAGCATTGTGACTAAAATATCTTTCATCAAGATCATCACTACTATAAATCGTTTTTCTTAGCTCATATTCATTATATAATGTACCATCTTCTGTTTTTATTTGAAGATATTTATTACAAATTATATTAATGTCATTCACGTCACAGTTTTTGTCAAATTTGCAATAATCATAAAAGTCAGTATATATTTGATTTGTTAAAATATTAATATTAACTCTTAACAACTTTATAACTTCATCAGACTTTTCTAAAGTGGATGGTTGGTAAAAATCGACTTTTCTGTAATACATTTCAACATATTCTCGCAGTGTACTGTTTGCTGGAAAATAGTCATTTGCGTGCTTTTTTTCATACTCGGATATTTGTTTAATATCATCTGTAATATTTTCTATTGGCAATTCTTCACTGTCTTCAAAATATTCTTCAATTGAATTGTCATATGTTGATTCAATACTCACTTTGAAAGTTGTGATATCAAGATCCAAATTTTTTTTAGGTATTACATTTAGATCTATTTTTGTAATCATTGGTGTGACTACAATGTTGTCTTTCTTTTTTTCAGTTAGATTTCCAAATTTACATTTTTTCATGAAATCAGCCATATTTTGTGTCCCCATTGACCTATTACATTTGCCGCATATGGGTCTTAAATTTTGAATACTCAAATCACCCCCTTTTGCTTCACTCATTATATGTCCACAATGAAACTCAAATTGTGTGATTGGATTTATTTTACAACAATGACATTGAGTTCTTCCTATGTCTAGTCCAATATAATAATCCCATACTTGCATTCTTTTGATAGCGGGAATTTTTGCTTTTTGCGCACCAGTTCTTACAATCATAAAGTATATTAGCATTACAAATATAAAATCATTTTTTAACTATATTATTATAGAACATGAGTACAAAATTATTGAAATCCATTTATGAAGAAGCAATAAAGTCTGCAGGAGGCGCTGGAGATGCCTTTACTCAGTCAACAGATTTGATACCAGACACAACAAAAAAATATGATATTGGAACAACAGAACTGATGTACAACAATGTTGTTTCTGCTAGTGCAAGATTAGATGACTTAGTTGTTACAACAACTGGGATTAATGTGCTTGATGGTGGCATAAATATTGGTGATGGAGGATTGAATATTGTTAGTGGTGGCATAAATATTGTTGCAGGAAATAATTCAAATGTTGCACTGAATATAGTAGATGATGATGTCAATATAATAAATGGATTATTAAAAGCACACAGTGGAGCTAAAATTTCTTCTGGTCTTACTGTTAGCAGTGGTGATTTTCTTATTGAATCCGGTGATATTAAATTAAATAGTGATAACAGTGTGACATTAGCAAGTGGAAGTATAACAATTAATTCTGGTGGAATTATTACAATAAATAATGATACATATTCTACAATACTCGCATCCGGAAATGGATCATCATCAACATTCGATAGTTCATTGGTAATTAAAGGAAGCAGTGGTTTAACTGTAAAAAAAGGTGGCATAAAAGTAACAGGCGAATCAACAATAACTGGAAATATTAATGTTTCACAATCAGTCATATGTGCATCTTATGTATTGCCTTATGCAAGTGGTGGTTCACAAATAGGCTTTGAAGGAGGTGGTATTGGAATTGCAAAATACACAGAAATTACTAACGCATATCCTTTTGCCGATGGAGGTATTATTCCTATTATGGATTCTACAATATCAAGAGGTGGATATTATCCATTGGTGTATCTAAAGAATTCTGATACAGTAGATCATACAGTTCAACTAGATTTTGCAGGAGAATCTAACACACTATTAGGTGCAGGGGCGACATCAACATTCCTTAAGACCACGGCTGCAGCATATGTCCAGATTGCATAATATTATATTCTTTCATAATTATATGACAGATGTTAAGACTATAAATGTCAGTGAGCCATGGTTTTCTTTTATTAAAAAAGGAAGAAAAAAAATAGAGGGGAGATTGAATAAAGGCAGTTTTGCAAATTTAAAAGTTGGTGAAAAGATAAAATTTGTCAATAAAGATGAGTCATGTTTAGTGAAAATAATAAATATTGTTAAATATGATACTTTTAAAGACTATTTAATGTTAGAGGGGTTGAAAAGAACTTTGCCAAATGTAAAGACACTTGATGAGGGTGTCAATGTTTATTACCAATATTATACAAAGGAACAAGAAAAAGAATTTGGAATTTTGGCAATATATATAAAATTAATTGATAAGTGAAAATAAAAAATTGTGAAAAATGCTTGTCGCATTTTCAGTCTTTTTAATAATATGTATTTTCTAAAGAAAACACATATGATTAAAAATTGTAAAATATCCCTAGCGGGAATTTTATCATTTTTTTATTTATTAATTTAGCTTGCGCCAAATTAATAAATAAAAAAATTGATTTTACAAATCTAAATATCATATTTTGTATAATCAATAAAATTATACAAAATGAATCAAGAAAGAAATGAATGTAAATATGTATTGCCTATCTTATGTGGCTTTATGATTGTTGCTGGAATTCAACTATTTGTTGAAAAAATTTCTGAAAATGATATTGTCAGAGGTGTTATTGCAGGAATATCAACATCACTTATGGTAATTTATGTTATTTGGCATTTATTTGGTTATAAGATTAAAACATTTTTTGACAATTTATTGACAAGATGGAGAACAAGGCACCATATTGAAAATGCAACAGATGATCCAAATTTAAGATTGAACACCAGTATTGAAATTAGAGAAGTAAATACAACTGATGTTTAAATTTATTTATAAAAAATTGAAAAAACACTATGTCTTGTTTTTATAATTTTTTATTTTTGCCTATGTGTTGTTATGCACATAAGAAAAAATAAAAAATTGATTTTAATATTTCTTAGCTGGTTCATTAATTTTACAATTATAACATATTTTTCACTGTTCTTCTCATAGGCAAAAATGGCGTATCACTATGACGACATTCGTGATTTTTCACAATTGCTTGATAGGGAATATAAGAATTACAGATTTCAGCCATTAAGCAAATTCTTTTTTGATATGTGTTCTATGGGACAAAGACTTGTTCTGAATCCCAAAATCACATCAGAACAACTGAATAAATTTTCAAAAAACTCTAAATTTGTCATGTTTAGAACATCTAGTATGAACTCTAGATATGACAACTTTTTTATTCTTGAAGAGTTATTGCCAGAATATTTATTTGGCAGGATTCATGATCCAAAATTTCAATATGACAATGTTACTTCAGACCATTCTAGAATTTATTTGTATTATGTAGATATCCAAAAAGGAGTAACAATAACAGTCACGGATTATGGCTTTTATAGTAGTTCTGATTTGGTGTATGACAAACCCTTGACACTAAGAAAACTTCCAATGTTCAATTATCTATATATTTTCAAACAGAGTGCCGGAGTTTATTATGATAATGTCATTAAATATTATCCGCAAGCATTTCGTCTCATTAAAATCATGGAGAAAAAAGAATTAATTGAATTAATCAATAAGGACAATAAAATGTTGCAGTATGTATTCTTAAAATATTGTGTAGATTATTGCACAGATGAGAAAAAAATAACACAATGTTGTTATGTGATAGCAGAGCATTTCCCACAATTATTTTTGATACCACTGAATTCAAAATCATCACTCTATGGTGTATTATATAGCAATAAGCAAGATGAAGAAATAATTATTCGCAATATGCCACAAAGATATTTTACAAAAAAAATGATTAAAGCAATATTATCAAAAAAGCCACATCTTGTAAATCAAATACCTGTCAATCCAACATTATTAATAAAATGTATCAAACAGACACAATATAAGGCTTATAGATATTTAAACATGAATGATCCAGAATATTTCTCTCCAAAGTTTCATTTGAAGGCAATCAAAAAGGACATTGAAAATATGTCATATGTTCCATCATCCATGTATGATCTTGTGCAATTTTATACAGATTTCAATGATGTATTGATAAACCATTTATTGAAAAAAAATAAGAAAATAAGAAAGGTACTTGAGCATGGAACAGAGTACATCACTAAAGATTTATATGACAAGATATTAGATATTGATATCCAACATTACAGGTATCTTGATCCAAACTATGTAAATTATGAAAGACATCTTAAAAGACTACCATGTATTATGAAATTAATTTTTCAGTCAACACTTCCACAAGAGAAGAAAGAAGAAATTTACAAAATGGTAACAGATTATAGTAATAAGTACATAGGCAGAAGGAACAAATTTGTAATTCAAACAGTCAATGTAAGAGAGATTGAAGAAAACATTGGGAACTACAATACAAACAATCACGGAACAATACCAGAAGACTATACTGATGTAATTGAAAGGACATATCTGTGTAATTATATTGACAAATTTAGAACCGATTATAAGACAGTACAATTTACAAGATTGGAAACAGAAGCATTAAGAGAAGCAGCAAAGATATACAGTTTTACGGGGAATTTATTGGTGACAATAACAAACATTATTGAAAAATATGCATATGTTAATGATATGTTAGACAATTCATTTGTCAGGAGTGATTCAGCTTCATTGAAGTATGGCATTCACAAAAATAAGAAATATACTGACATCAAAGACATAATTGAATCAATCATCACAGCACCAAGAACACATTCTCCTCTGAATAAATATGATCTAAAACTTTATATTGTCCCATGGGTTGATATAAAATATGAATTTAGGGTGTTTGTTCATAATAAAAAAATAACTGCAATCTCACCACAACACATAAAAACCTGTTGTTATGAAGACAGAATGATGTTGAAGATTGCCAATATTATTGTCGATAATTATGAAACAGATATCAAAGATAAGTTTGACTTTGATATATGTTATGATATTGGAATTACACAGGACTATAAACCATATTTTATTGAAGCAAATCCTTTTGGTAAAAAATATTCATCAGGATCTGCAATTTTCCATTGGATTAGAGATGAAGATATATTGTATGGCAAATTAGATAAAATATATATAAGATATGCAGTTAACTAATCTTTCTTTTTTCTAATTGACTTATCAACTTTATCTACAGTTTTCTTACTTTTATTTATTGCTTTTTTAATTGATTTTTTATATACCACCTCTGGTTCATCACTGTCTTTAATATCATTTTCTTCATCAGGGGATGAGTCAGATTCATCAATTATTAAATCTTTTTTGTCTGTTTTCATACTTGTGTTTTCTTCTAGTTCTTTCTCATTTTCAGTATCTGTCTCAAGCTCTATGTCTTCGTTTGTTTGTTCTGTATATGGAGTGTCAAAAATTTCATTTAATGTTACTATTAGAGTTTTGAAGAAATCATAACTTTCTTTAAATCTTTCATATTCTGAAGTTATGATGTCAATTTTATCAAATAATACATATAAATTATTGATTTTAACGCTTTCTTTAGACTTTGTTGATTTATCAATACAAAACTGATTGTTTAAATCAAGAATGTTATTCATGATATATAATGTTTCGACATGATTGATTTGTTGTGATAAAATATCATTTATGATAATTGGAGAAATGTCCCAAATGTCATGTCTTAAGAAATATTTTAATAAATATAATAACATTGTTGTTCTTGTTATAGTTTTATAAGCAATATTATGTACATCAACATTTTCGACATTATACACATAGTATTTTTTATATTTGCCAACAATTCGTAATACATTCCATGTTGTTATTTTTTTTTCAAGAAGCAATGAATCTATTTTTGCAAATAATGTGTTAATATTGATATATGCATTCTGTAAAAACTCCAAACACTCTTCAACATCATCCATGCAGCACAATCTAAAATAATTTGTAAGATGTGTTAAATTATCAATATAAAAGAGATAACCATCTGATGTGATTTTATTAATTTCTTTCATTTTGTTAAGCATATTGTTACATATATTAAAACACTCTTTATAATTGGTTAATTTATGCATTGTGCCAACCCAAGGAAAAAATTCTTTTGACAAAAAGGCAGTCATTCTGACACGAATTTCATCATAAAGTATTGTTTTATTATATGTTTTCTTTTTAAATATTTGTAATAGGTCATAAATTCTTTCGACAATACTAGTTATATGATTATTTTCAAAACAATGTGGCAATTCCATAACTGCATGATTTACAACATATGTATGTGCCATTGAAAAATGATCTTTAAGCTTTTCAATTAACAATAAGTAACCACATTCTAACATTGCCCCATTAAATATTGATTTCATTTTACCTAAAACCCATTTTTTTTTCTTCTCATATGTATCAAAATCTTTAAAAGCTTTTTTACCAATTTCATGCTGAATAATGGTATCCAAATGATTCATTTCAATTGTAGCTTCTGGATTATATTTGATTGACCTGTAAATGTACATTTGGTTTGCACAAATAGGAGATATAGTTAAATGAATATTTGAATTTTTAAAAATATCATTACATTTATTTTCAATTTGTGTGTATAATTCATATTCTTCTTCATTTGCGAATTCAAAAACATAATCCTTGTCAAATGTTATGTTATCACATTTATTGACAAGAATATGAACAGATCCATTTTTATTTTTTTGGATTTGTTTTTTGACAAACTCAAGTACTTTGATTTCACCACTTGTGTCACATCCAGAATTTAAATCAATTACAATAATATAAATATCAATAGTCTTTGAAATTGATTCAACATAATCATAATAGATTTTTTCTGTACTAGCATCATTTAGTCCAGCCATGTCTAACAGAGAATAAGAGATGTCTTTAGGAGGTTTAACAAAATCTGGAATTTCATTTATGAAATACATACTTTCTGTTAATTTGTCCGATGTTAATTTATTTTGTTGTCTCAGTAATGATAGTTCTTGATTAATTTTTTTGTTTTGTTCAATAATCACTTTGTTGTTTTGGATTAAACTCTTGTCTTTTGTAATTCTATAAATTTGTGGGTTCATTGTTGTCGCCTTTCTTTTCATCTCTGAAATTGTGTCACATAGCAATCCATTTATAAATGTTGATTTGCCAGCTGATATGCAACCAATGACTGCAATATGAATATTGTTGATGTTATCCATTTTACTATTGTGTTTTAGTTTGTTAATAACTGTATGATGTTGAGTTTTCAATTTTCAAGTTACACATCTATTAAAAATGTCATTTAATATCACTATTATAGTAGTAAAAAATTCATAGCTTTCTCTAAATTTATTATGTTTTTTATCTAATACAACAAGCGATCCACATAAATCATAATTCATAAAATCATTTTTTTCATATTTTGCCCTTATATATTCTTCTCTTTTCCCAACATAAAATTCACGACAACCATCAAAAATATCGAGAATGTTATGCATTATGTATAATGTATCAACATGATTATTTTGTTTTGATAATACATCATTGATAATAATTGGTGACACAACATAGCGTTTTGCAGAGATTAAATCTTTTGATAAATATTTCTTTAATAGATACAATAGCATTTTTGGTTTGTCTATGACCATAGGATCAATATCAAATACATCATGCTTTTCAAGAATATATATAGAATATTTGTCATGTTTACCAATAATTCGCAAAACATCATATATTGTTATTTTTTTCTCAATGAGCAATTTGTCTATCATGTTGCTTAATGTAACTATATTGATATATTGATTTTTTAACGAGTCGATACATTCTTCAAGATTATCCATACAACGCACTCTAAAATAATTTGTAAGATGTAATACGTCAATACAAAAGGCATATTCATACGATGTAATTTCATTGATTTCTTTCATTTTGGTAAAAATATTATTACATATGTCAAAACATTCTTTATAATTAGTGTTATCATACATTTTGGTAACCCATGGCAAACATTCTTTTGATAAAAAAGCAGTCATTTTGAGATTAATTTCATCATACAGCTTTGTTTTGTCATATGTTTCGTTTTTGACTGATTGTAACAGGTCATAAATATTGTCAATAAAGACAGTGATATGAATATTTTCAATTTGGATCTTATCCATTTTTACTATTGTGTTTTAGTTTGTTAATAACTGTATGATGTTAAATTTTCAATTTTTTAATTTATGTCTAAAGACAAAAATTGAAAATAGGTTCATCTTGAACATCATTTATTTATATATCATTTCTTGTCATTTGTATTATTATGTACAGTCACAATGGCAACTGAACATGACATCACATTAGATGCCTTAGAAAGAGAGTGTATTGAACTTAAAAATAACATATATACTTGTGAAAAAAATAAGTATAAATATGAAGTTAAATTGAGACAAAACAGATTAAAACATGACAAAATTACAATTGAATCACTAAGATATCCTTTGTCACTCTGGAGTAAAGATATATTTTTGCCGCCATTGGAGAGAGATCAAAAAAGATTAAGATTGCCAAAAAAATGTGTTATTGTATTGATAAATAAATATGATGAACCATTTAAATTAAATGATAAAGACCAAACATTATTTAATGCATTACAACTTACTGGAAAAGTAGAAATAATGAATTATAATGTTGTAACACGTTTGACAAATCACAGATGTAAACAGAATTATTTTTCTGACGATGATTTTGATGATTTATTAAAAATATATGATTTGGATTATGCTGAAAATTATGTTATTGAAAATTCAACTAAACGTCATCGTTTTGACAAATTTGCATCAGACTATGATATGGAAATAGATGGCAAGGGGTACCAATTGTTTTTCCAATATGATCCACAATATGTTGTGCATGGAGTTGCAACGAGGGTATATCAAGACGAAGAGCATGAAAGAATATATGATCCAGATGAAGGCGATTCTTATTTTATTTCTACACCAGTTGTTAGAGGAATAGTAACTGCATTTGTTTATGGTGCACAATAATTTCACCCAAAGGCAAAATTATAAATAAAAAATTGAAAATCTAGATTCACTGGATTCTTGTCATAATTAGATATTATTCTACAGTTATTTCGACTGTATTTTTGGTTGTTTCTCCACACCAACAAAAATGGCTGGCGCTGTATCTCGTTACGAAAGGCTGCCATCTGTATCGAAAGATGTTTTGATATTTAGATATACATCTAATCAATTTGTTCAATGCTTTTTGACTAAAGAAAAGAAACTTATTGATTGCAGCAAATTGGACGAAGTTGAATTCACAGATGATTCGACTGTCTACAGAACATCTGATGAGACAGTGATTGATGATACAGTTAGAAAATCAAAATGCATTGATATTGACTTTCGATTTCCATCGCATAAACAAATTATTGTTGAATCTGGTCGATTATTGCCAAAGTGTATTTATAATGACAAAAGACCACCGGTGTTTGAAACAATGAGAAACAGATGTAAATTACTCAAATATGAAACAGGTGGATTTTTTACAAAACATACAGATGGCAAATTGGATAAGAATCATTTTGCAACACTATTAGCATTTCCACCACGTTCCTATGAGGGCGGTGAACTGGTGCTTTATACGAGTTCTGGTGAGATTGTTATTGATAATTCTATGATGACCAATTGGCTGTTTGTTATTTTTAAACTAAATATTCCTCATGAGTGTAAAGTAATTACAAATGGCTGTCGTTACGCATTTAAGTTGCCTATTAAAATTAGCACAAATTGTTTTTTTGATGTTCTTATCGAAAGTGATCAAGGTGTTATGAAAGCAATAAGTGACAGAGACAAGAACATTAAGAGAATGAAAGAATTAGAATTACAAATCGCGGAGTTAAATAAGCAAATAGAAAAATTAAGTAATTCCCTTATGACAAATGAAATGGAATTATCAAAGTTAAAACTTTCATTGTTTCCAGAAAGATTTAAATTTAAAATATATGACTCCAATGGCAAATATGTTAACAATCCAGAAGTGCTTGGCGATAGTGGATTCATTATATTAGAGGATATATATGACTCTATAATGGATTTGACTGGTGATGATTTGGCACTATGTAATTTTCTATCTACAAAATATAACAATGTTAGTTTAAAGAGTGGCGAGTCAAGATATACTGGACACAAAGAAATACGCGAAGATGATAAAAAAAATACATTGCTGCATTACGATATTGATGATGATACTGTAATTTCAATGGCCGGTGGTATAAAAATTCATACAGCTAAAACTTATTGTGTTGCAACAGGACATAGGGCGTATGGAGACTATGATTATTATGATTCGCCAATGCATATATGCAAAATACATCAAAGATTATATAATGTATTTTTTCAAAAAGACCCAAGTTATGTTGTTCATGGACAGAACGTTTATCAATGTTTTGACCATAATGATGAAGGTGGATACAAGCCAATTGTGGATGGAGAGTATTCTGTATTAGTTTATGCAGACAGGATTATGTAATTTTATTTATTGCGTTTTGTCATATTAGATTTATTTTATATATATGCTATAGAATGAAGTGTTTCACATGGTTCGTAGGCCGCAAATCAAGAAAAATCCATGACAAATTGATGAAATTCACAGACAAAAATGTATTGTTTTCACGTGTAGAAGTAAGTGATAACAAAAAGACAAAAGTCATTGTTGGATGTCTAAGTGCTCATTCAAAAGATATTGAAGATAAACTAAGAAAATATTTTAAGGATGACAATGTTGAACTTTCAGTACAAGTTGTAAACAACAGATCAGTGTAAACATTTATTAAGTTATCGATTGACAATTTAATAAATAAAAAGAGAATTTTATCATTTTTTATTTTGCCTTATATGTATTTTGACACATAGGTCAAAATACATAAGTTAAAATAAAAAATTGAATTTTAAACTCTTTAATACATTTTATATTATATTAAATAACTACAAAAATGGCGCTTTCAAAGTTAGTAATGCCCTTCAAACGTCTGGTGTATAGGGAAGATATTTATGCAGACATTATTAAAAAACATCCATTGGCAATTAAACAAGTGCCTTATTGGTGTCAAACAGAACAGTTGACAAAAATAGCTTTTGAAAATGGCTGTTTGATTGATTATGTTGATTCATACTATAGAAATTATCCGGTAAGAACGTATTATGATTTATATAAAACATTGGCATTAGAGGGATTACAAAAAAGAAAAAATATCAAACCTTACACAAGGCATGAAGAAATTAATTTAACTTATCCAAATGACTCAGAAATTGTTCGTAATGTTGGTGATTATCAAGATAATATATATCATGCAATGATTGAATACAACTGTAAAAATTATGCATATATATATGAAAAGCATAGAGATTTAGGTGAAAAAAGACTTAACGAGTTAATTCAAAAATGTCCAGAAATGTTTAAACATGTTCCTAAAAATAGTCAAACACAAGAACTATGCAATAAAGCAGTAAAGTTACACGGAGATAATATTAAATATGTTCTCCCTAAATATGTCACATATGACATGTGCAGAGATCTATTAATGACAGAAAGAAAATATATAGACTATGTGCCACATGAATATATTGACACAATGTTGGAAATATACGTGTTGCAAAGCAATGGGAGTTTCAATCTTGACATGTTGGATAATAAAAAATGTCTAGAAATTGCATTGACAAATACAGATAACATCGGATCACTTCAATTTCTAAGTCAATTGGCATGTTGGAGACCAGATAAAGATCACATGACTGATGATATGTGGCTGAAGTTGTTCGAAAATGAGCCAGAGACCATAAGTAATAAAAATTTTCCTGAAAAATACAAAACACGTGAAAATTATTGTGATGCACTCAATAGAGGAGTAAGATTATACCAAATTCCACGAATTAAAGATCTAAATAAATTTGCAGTGACTGTCAATGGAAAGAATATTTCAGATGTCAAGAAAGATGACTTAACAAATGAATTGATTGAGATTGCAAAAAAGAATTTGTCAAATTATGAATTTATTTCAAGAATGACTAGACTCGGACTATATGATTACATTACAGATGAAATGTATGAAGAATATGTTAAAAACAATGATGATGTGTTGTGGTCTATACCAGAAGAAAGAATAACAAAAAAGATTATTGACTTTGCACTTGATAAAGATCAAGCACAAATCAGATATGTTCGGAATCCCACAGAAGAAATGTTGGTAAATTTGATTTCAAAAAATCCACGAGCATTTTGTGAAATTGACCATAAACATGTAACATATAATGTTGCTTTAGAAGCATTTAAGAGAGACAAAGTAACTCTATTATATATGCCACCTAAATACAAAAGATTTTTTACATTATTTTATGACTTTTACTAAACAATAATTTTGCAACAACCCATACGTTCAGTAAAATAATACTTTTTCTTATCACTAAAATATTTATCTATACAATATTTTTCTAACTCTCTTTTACAATCATCTGCATATATAATTGTGTCTTTTTTTGCCAATTTGCTACACCAATGAAAAGGCAATAATCTACCAAATTTATCTTCTTCATAACCTGCAGGTCCGTCAATCAAAATAATGTCAAATGGACTTTCATCCAGTAATTTTTGTGGAATATCATATGTATTTATTTCATCATCAGTCATAGTCATACTTTTTTTTACAGTTATATCTTTATAATCATATTTAATTATATTTGTTTTTGGAATGTCTTTATTAAGTTCAATATAAAAGTCATTATCTTCAACAAAAAAGGTGTTTTTATTACCATTAAACCACATTTTGCTATCATAACCTAATCCATAAACTAAAAATTTTGTGTCTTTAGTAAAGTTTTTAAATATATCATCAATTACTTTAGTATGTAGCTGTATATTACTATTGTAAAAAGGCCTGTTCATATATCTGAAGGTAAAAAGTATTTAAATTTATTTTAAACCCACAAGGGTTGAATAAATTTATATGTTTTTCTACTCTTTAGAATTTAAATACTTTTTAGCGCACTAATGTGGATTTAACAAATCTTTACATAATTTTGTTTTTGTTTCATTATCGATCACAATTTCTTTATCTTTAATAAAATTCAATACATGTTCAACTAAATTATTTCTATATATGTTGCTTTGTTCAATATGCATTTGTCTTATTTTTTCTCTGTTAAAAAATCCAGATTTTATTTTTATAATACACTCTTCCACTGCTTTTTTAACACTATCTGGGTCATTTTGACATATGATAGAATTATTTTTATTATAATAAATCTCTCTTCCACCTTGAGATTTTATGCTTACAACAGGCAAACCACATAATAAATATTCAGCAGATGCTCTACAACCACCCTCAACAGTTGAAAATATACCACCGACTAAACTATCATTTAATATGTCATTCACTTCACTTTTTGATATTACTTTGTTTTTGTTTATAATTGTTCCATAATTAGGATATACCACTGGATTTCTCCCAACAGTGTAGCCAATATGTGCCGTGTTTTCACATAGTCTGGCCACATTTGTGTTTTTATATTTATGGAAAGATGCATTTATAACTAAATCGTATTTTCTAGTGTTACTGTCATTTTTAATTGTAAATATGTTTTCGTCAACAAAAGCATTTCTGTGGCAATGTAAAATGCTTACACGATCTTTTAATTTGTCATTTGTTTGAATTTTTGTGGCAACAAAATTTTCATAGAATTCTTTTTCTGGATTGTCGTTGTATAAAATAGTAACATGTGTTGCAAATTTATTTAATGATTCTATTGTTTTTTTACATGTGTCTGATGAACGGTAATCAAAATTTATAGAAAATCATATACTTTTATTGTTTTTCTATAATGTTTTTGATTAACTTTTTTACTTATATTCATTTTTCCCTTGGGAAAAATGAATATAACTTAAAAAATTTATAAATAAACATATATTCAAAAATATATAATTCTATATCTTTTTATACAGAATTATATATTTTTGAATATCGGTACCATGATGCCGACATAAGCAATAACACAATTTTGTCTTTCTGTATGTCATTTTCAAATTTGTAAACAAAGTAATCAGATGATTTTAGTATTTGAATTTTGTCAACATAATTAATATTTGTAATTGCACTCATATACTAGGGAAACTAAAAAAATTGCAAAATATCCCTAGCGGGAATTTTATCATTTTGTACAGAACAAAATAAAAAATTGAATTATTAACTATATGGTTGTCATTTTTTAAATCATTCATCATTGTTAGACATAATGGCAACAATACAACAAGTCAAGGAAAAATTAAATAAATATGATGGAAATCAATTATATGTATTCAAAAAATGTTCTAATTCAATTGTCACCTTAAAAAAATTAGAAGATACAATTACAAATGAAAAAAGACGCAATGTTGTAAACAAAAAATATGCCAAATTTAGGGGAAATAAGTTTTATGTTGAAAATATTTTTAATATTGTAACATTAGAAGAAGAAAAATCTGTGAAATCTGTATATAAAAATAGTCAATTAACATATGTTATGGGAGAAATTATTGAGGAAAAGGATTATGATACAGATATTCACAAAATTTGTTCAGCAGGAATTCACTATTTCCTAACAATAGAACCTGCATATTATTTAGAACTTGACAGACGAACTTTTAATGGAGATCATTTTGTCTGGTTTGATAATGGTCAATTATATCAATATTCTCAATATATTGATGGTAAAGTAAATGGGACAGTTCGACAATGGTCTGAATATGGACAATTAATGTTTGACGCTGTATTTATAAATGATATATGTGTGTAGAACAAAATAAAAAATTGAACATGTTTCCTAATATATCATGTTGTTTTATATATTATCAAAATGGCAGAAGTAATTAAACCTATAACACAAATTCTTGTTGTTCGCCCTAATGGCATTTTTATATTTGATATACATGGAAGAAAGTATGAATCATTCTTTGACATTGTAACATATAAGCCATCCGAAGAAGCAATGGAGATGTTTTATATGATGAGTAGTAAAAAAAATTTTAGTGATTATAATATGAGATTTATCTATTGTTCCCTTGCGAATTTGCCTTTGATATGGGATGACAAACTATTAAAAGAATGGATTGATAATAAGACAATACAATTTGAAAAAGTAGAAGTCATTCCGGAAGAATCAAAAATGCCACAAAATTTTGTGTTACATAACATTTATGAAATATGTGACATAAATAATTTGGATTATCCAATTTTTAGTCAATATCCAAATACAATTTCTGCTTCAAGTCAATCCAGAATAATGATTCATTGTATTAAAAAATATATTGCAAAAGAATTTTATGCGACTGAGATTGATTTATCATGAAAAGAATTTGTATGTTGGTAAAAATACAAATTTTTTGTAAAAAATATGATATATAGATGACAATTATAAACAACATCGAAATTGACAATGTTCGGTATCATGAGAATCTTATTCGGAAAGCCATATTGAACAATGACCCTATTGAAGACAAATTACATGTCATAATAGTTGTGTCAAGTCCTACAATTTCTGCTATTAGATACATTTTGGCAAAAGAGTTTATAAGACGAATGAAAGATGAGGATAATGTCATATTATACGTTGTTGAATTGGCATATGGTGATCAGAATTTTTATTTAACAGATGACACTAATCCAAATCATTTAAGATTACGTACAGACCACAGCCCAATTTGGCACAAGGAAAATATTATTAATATAGGAATAAAAAGATTATTGCCTGAAAATTGGAAAGCAGTTGCATGGCTTGACAGTGACATTGAATTTGATGATCCACATTGGACATTAAACACATTAAAAATATTGAATGGATGTTGCGATGTTGTTCAGTTATTCAGTCAATGTTTGTTTACTGATATAGAAGGTAATACTGAACATATATTTAGTGGTTTTGGGTTTCAGCATACAAAAAAAACAAAAAGGAGTGTTAGTATTAAAAATATAAATAGCTTTTGGCACCCAGGATTTGCATGGGCATGTACAAGAAAATTTTATGATAAGATGGGTGGATTGTATGAAAATTGTATTACTGGTGATGGGGATATGGTTATGGCATTATGTTTTATATCAAATTATAAATCATTGTTATCTTATGACATTAGCGAAGATTATGGAAGATCATTTGAAGAATTTGAAAAAAAAGTAGGAAATTGCAGACTAGGGTATGTTCCAGGAATTATAAAACATCACTATCATGGTAGTTTAAATAGTAGGGGATATGATAAAAGAAATCAGATTTTAACAAAATACAATTATTCGCCATCAATACATGTTACCAAAAACGAATATGGTTTATTGGTGCCCACTGACAAATTCCCAGAAGAATTAAAGGACTGTATTATGAATCACTTTAGATCTAAAAATGAAGATGCAGAATTTGTAAAGAATAAGACAGATAAAATTTCAAATACAACTGTTGAGATTGTGAAATTGCTTCAGCCTTATTTTAAAACATCATTGAGTACCAATTGTGTTGTAATTAATAAAAAGGAAAATATAAGACAATTAGAATCATGTAAAGAAGAATTGAAAAAAATATGTATACCAGATGGAACATTTGTTGAAATGAATTGTGATTCAAAGAATGTAGAAAAAGATATAAAATTCATAAATGAATATGTAAAAATCGATGACATAAATAATTATTCTCATCTTAAAGCATTAATTCATGGTTATTTGAATTTTGAAAATTATACAATTGTTGTTGAAGATGACATTTACATAAGTGATATTGCAAAATTAGAAGAAAATATTAAATCAATCCCAGAAGACTGGGATATTATTAATTGTGGTCTTCATTTTTACATTGTGAAAAATGATTGTATGAAAACAATATTTGAAAATGTAAAAGATGATATTATTGATAGTATGAGAGACAAATTGAATGTCTATGACATACCAGATGTTATTAATTCATTAAATAAAATAAAACAGGAATTAGAAGATATTTGTGTAAGATATACAAATGGTTATCTTTTGGACAATGAACAATATAATAACAATATTGCAAATAACATAATAGAATCAGTTGTGTATCATCAATTGTATAATAAACCTTTTTCGAAAACAGCTGTCATTGAAGATATTGAATATGTATTAAAATCATTTAAATCACATAACACAATTGATCATACAACAAATGAAATTATCAAGGCATATAATTTTGGCTGTTCGTCAAGCATTTATTTGTTAAAAAAGAATAACATTATAATAAAGGAATATAACAGTAAATTAAGATGGACTCGTGATGAGCATAATAATAATGTGGAAATTTTTAAGAGAGAGATTGCAATGTTGAAAAAATTAAAAAGCATACCAAATATGCCACAATTGATGTCATATGACGAAACCAATTTAGTAATAAGAACAACATATATGGGTGATTCATTATTTGATAAGTTCATGTTGCCATTAGATTGGGAATACCAACTTGCAAATTTGTTTGACACATTGACTTTAAATAATATATATTATCCAGAGTTCAATTTGAAAAATATTGTTGTGTTGAACAATACAATATCATTTGTCGATTTTGGTTTAGCGTCGTATGGAAACAGCAATAGTGATAATTGTAAAGTATTTATTGAACTCATTGAATTGTTAAGAGAAGAATTTATGAAGGACAAAGGAAAAAATGAAATATATAATTCATTTATTGATGATATGAGAAAAAAATATAGTCATAATATATTTTAATGCATGTAAAGAAGATTTATGATAATTGGTGTTTGAATAAAAAAAGACAAAATATTGTAAATATAATGGACAGAGAGATGAAAACAAATATGGATTGTGAAGGATATATCGTTGATATTAAAGATAATAAAATTTTATTGAAGGTGTATTATTCTATTTACTTACATGACGATATTGAGTTTATGGAAAATATTAAAGATCTAATAGATGATGATATTGAATTGAGGTTTTTGACAAATAATAAAAATTGATTTGTTTATTTCCTATATTTAGTATGTATTCACATATTAAAAATAGAAATGATTTCATTAGATGCCCTTAAACGACTTTATATCCAATACATGAATGATGATTCATATGTATTTTTAAAAGGCCCATCAACAAATATTGTAATTATGAAAAAACTTGATGACACCATTACAAATATAGTTGATAAAGACAAGGGATTATTTAAAGGAAACAAATTTTATGTTGAAAAAATCATTGATATTGATGGCAAATATGTAACAGAACTGCCACAAGTTAATTTTTATTACAGTTGGGATCAATTGCAACCATATTTAGTTGCCGGAACCATTATCGATATAAATATGATAACTGATCATGATTATTATATAAATCGTGGAATTGAATATTATTTAACTATTGATCAGAAATATAAAGATATGTGCAGAGGAAATAGAACAAATATTGTGAATGATGATGAAATAAAAGTACAAAATGTAGTCACATTAGAAGAAGTTAAAAAAACATATAAGAAATATACAGATGACACATCTTATGTGTATAAGAAAGATGAATATGATTATAGAAAAATTATTATTTTAAAAAAATTGCCAGACACAATTACAAATGAATCAAGAACAAATATCCATGATAAATTACATGCATGGTATTGTGGTAATAAATTTTACGTTGAAAAAATATTTAATATGCAAACTTTAGTAGAATATGACAGTATTTCGGGATATTATGATTATGATTGGCAAGAACGTCTGCCAAAAATAAATTATGTTGTTGGAACCATAGTAACCACAAAAAAAAGTGCAGATGAATATATAGTTAATGAATCTAAATGGATACAATCATTTAAATATACTTTGACATTAGAACAGGCGTATTATCATTGTTGTGAGGTAGATGTCGATATACAATTGTCATCATCGATTCCTATAATACAAAGTGGAAAATTCAATACTTATCACATGGATGGATCACCCGATGTAGAAATTGAAGTCATAACTGAAATTATGGATAAAACACTCAATCGATGGGTCAGAGTGACATGTCGTGAAAAACTTATCAAAGACGATTATGATTATGACGACAATGAAGAGCATTGTGAACAAAAAAAAATTCCTGACGACCCTACAATCATTTATCAAGAAGAATATATAAATAATAAAAGAAAAAATTGATTTATTTATCATCTAGATAATGTAATAAATAAATTATATGTTAAAATGGAATACCTACGTAATTTATATAACAATTACAAGAGGAAAAAATTAGAAAAATTGTATGATAAGAAAGAAGAAATTATATGGAAAATTTTACATGATAAAAATATCCCAATATCAAGTCTTTTTCGTGAAGAAGAAAATGGTAAAATGATATTCTACTTTGGATATCACTACCAAATGTCAAAAGAACAAACAGACATATTATTCAAACAGGTTAAAGATGTTTGTGACAGTGAAAAACTGTATGAGCTTAATGTTGATATTAGGTTTCTTAAAGAAGCAACGGCAAGAATTGCACTTTGCCTAAATAGACCATTGCCATTTTATTGTTGTGAAAATTGATATTAACATTATTTATATGTAAAATATGACATATATGGAGGTAAAAAGTATATAAAAATTACACAAACTTAATTTTCAATCATAAAAAAAATAATTAGGTTATATTTTATATAGCATGGGGAAAAAAATTAATATTGCAATGATTGTTAGTCTGGTGATATGTTTAATTCTTGTTTACAGTGGATATTTTTGGGGATATAAATTTAACAAATCAATTGATATGAATCAGTGGTTTTTAGGTGGAGTAAGTGTTGCTGTAGTTATATTGGTACTCATAGCACAAATATATATTATGTATAACAGTGACAATTTTAAAATAGAAAGACTATTTTTAACTATGATGTTCCTTCCTGTTTTTCCTCTTGTACTAGCCAAAATCACTTTTCCAATAGTGTCTGAAAGTGATGCAAGTATAAAAACAGGTGATACGACTCATAAATTACTCGAAAAAGCAACTTTCAATTTAGAAAAACCATATGATAAACTATTTATTTATCCATTTACAGTATACTGTTTTCTAACAGTAAGTTTATTGTCTTATGTAGATTGTTAAAATAAATAAAAAAATTGCAAAAACATAAATGTTTTATTGTTCATGTTTTGACATTAGATTTTTTCTTTATATATCAACTTATTTCCTAAAGAAAATAAGCTGATATATAAAGAAAAATTGAAACTGTAACATAATAATTACTAACCAATAGTAATTATTATTGTAATTATGGATTTTACTACTTATGAGCAATGGCATGAATTTTTGACTACGTCTATCAATGGAACTCTGGAAGACATGAACAAATTTCTTAACCTTGAAATAAGTGAATATGATAAAGTGATGGAACGAGTTGCTAAATTAGAAAAGTTGATTGTAAAATTACATGAAAAATATAGAAATAAAACTTATTTGATGGATGAGAAATACGATTTTGCTTCACTCAATAATAATGATGAATTGAAAAAGAAAATTTGTCATGTATGTAATGCAATCTTAAATAATAGTGAAGTAGAGTGTGATGAAGAAACTGGAAAGGCAATTGTTAGTTTGATTGTATATAATACTTTTGGCAATCACTGGGGTCTGAGGGGATTTGGAATGTCGCATGAAGAGGCTTTGTTGGATAGATCATTTAAAATTCTGTATGACATAAAAAATATTGACAAATTGAATAATCAAAATTTAAAATCAAACCCCCTGTTCACTAAAATTTTCCTAAAAGCAAATGAGGAGGATGTGTATATGTGGGATGACAGATATTCGCAACTTCTAGAAATGATGAATGAATGTGACAAAATTATTGATAAAAATGGAGTGAAATATGATGAACTCAATATGGATAATCTTACAACATTTACTGATGTTGAATTAGAAACTGCAATGGCACACAATACAAAAAAATGGATAGAATGTGCAGCAAAAATTAAATTGTTATTATGAATAAAAAAATTGAAAACTTAAATATTTAAAATATCATTTATTTATAACTTATTCCCTTCTTACCATTAGTATTTTGCAAAGACAACATCATTACAATGGAAACTCTTAAGAAGAAGTATGATGCCTATTCAGATGATTCAAAATATATCTATGTATCTATTCTAGACTACATTATAATTATGGAAAAAGTAAGAGGTACTGTTGCACGTGTATGTCCAATAATAAAAGAATTGTTGGTCAACAAAGCTAAAGTCGAAAAGATTATAAATGTAGGTAATCTAAAAGAATTAACTGAACTAAAACATAAATCATTTACTAATGTATTACGTGTTGGAGAGATTGTTGAAGAACCCGAAGACTATTATTGTTATTCAACACTGGAAGCTGCTTTAGAAGATCAAACAGTTAATTACTTCTTCACTGTTCTTTCAAGCGTCTCATCTAGTAAGAGGTGTCATCCATCAAATTATAGCGACTGGTATTAAATAAAAAAATTGAAATATATCCCTAGCGGGAATTTTATCATTTTTTTATTTAATAAAAAAATTGACATTAGAATTTTTCTTTATATATCAATTTATTTCCTAAAGGAAATAAGCTGATATATAAAGAAAAATTGAAACTGTAATAAAAAATACATATCTTGATTATTGGTATTGTAAAATGTTTGACTTTATTAGGAACATATGTCACAGAATGAAAAATAACAATATAATTAAAAAAATAAATAAAATAGAATTTAGAAATATAGATCAATTTGTACATAGAGAATTACTCACAACAAAAATTGATGAAAAAGTAAATAAAGTTATATTGATAGTTCCATATAACTATTTTTTAACAGAGGCACAAATAGAAAGTTGTAAAAAATATTTTAGTGAAGTTATAAAATCACACAATATCGATGTGGAGTTGGAATTTGTGAGAGAAGATATAATATTGAAAGAACGCATTAAAAGAAAGAAAAACATGCAAAAAATAATTTCCTATTGTGATTCTGTCACAAGTATGTCAGTTCATAAAAATGTATTTCATGTTGGATATTACTTCAAAATTACCGACAATCATCTTGCAAAAATAAAGGAATATATTAATAATATTTGTGGTGATTTTATTAAGAATAATAAAATAGTTGTTAAATTCAAGGCAGAACAACTTGCAATACCATATTGATACATGTTGCAAAGCGGATAATTTTATCATTTTTTAATCTATGGCAAAAAACATAGATTAAAAAATGAACAAGTAAAACGATTAGAATTCTAAATTTATTATAAACTGTTCATTCAATGGATTCCATACCATAACATCAAATTTGTTTGCCCACATAATATTTATCATTTGTTGTTCACAATTTAAATTTTTTATTTTGTTTAATACAAAATTATCATCAGTCACACGAAACAAAAATAATTTTTTTCCACATTGTGATATAAATACAATATGTGTTGAATCTTCTTTCCATGCAAAACCTAATGCATTAAATTTCATAACTTTATTTAGATTGTTCATTGGTCTAATATATACAATATTTTTTAGGATATATGTTATATACTTTGAATCAGGACTTATTTTGACAGCATTTTTATAACGTTCTCTATCAAGTGATCTTCCACGATATTCATCAATCATATATTCTTCCCAGTGATCTTCTTCTTTTGGCGTGTGATACGACGGACAAAACAGTATTTGTTTAACTTTTGTAAATTCTAGTGAATCGATGTCATATTTCCATATGTCTAAACAATGTCTGTTCCAAAAACAAATATATTTGCCATCTTTTAACCATTCGATACCCACAATAAATAATGGACAATTGTATTTAGGTTGTTCTGGGCAGCAATCACATGTATCAATAATCATATCACTTCTGGTTTGTAATTTGCCAATAAAATTTAATTTATCATATTTATACCAATATAAATTTACATCTTTCTTGTCTCCAAATGCAACTATGTCATGTGTTGGATGTGCTGCTGAACAAGTTATTCCAGTTTCAATATTTTTATTTTGATTTCCATATATAAGATATCCACCATCTGACATTGTGTACATGGTTATTCCAGACGAAAGGTTTAAAAATTCGGTGCCACCCACCGGTACACCACAAAACCCACGACTGATATGCTTTAAATCCATACACATGCGACACAACCAGCCTCTTGAAGCATATAAATATATTTGTGTGTCACATATTGTTATTTTATCAAAATTTTTTTGTCGCCATCCTATTTGATAAGTATCATTACATTTATATTCATATTCCAAATTATTATCTTTCCATATTTCAACAACACTGAACAAAAATGTTCTATCGTAGTTCTCACAGAAATACAGATGTTTTAAACATGCAAATATATTGTCTGTGGGATGTTTTACAATAGAGACTAATGAATAGTATGTGTTTTCATATAATTTAAATTTGCTTTTGTCTAATGATTTATACCATTTTGTACTTGTTACATCATATATTATTTTATCATAATAGCCAGTTATTTTACTCCACAAGACTGATGGTAAAGTTAGTTCCATTGTTTCATGTGGCAAAGACTAATAATTTCACAATAAATGTCCTATAATTTTAAATTATCAATTTTTAATAAAAAAAAATAAGCATCTCTTATATAGCATGAACGAAAAATACATAAATGGTGCAGTCATAGTAATTTTATTGATATGTCTAGCAATGGTTTATGGTGGGTATTTTTGGGGTTATAGCAATAACAGAAATGTTGAATTTGTTCCATGGATAATTGGTGTTGTAGGATTAATTGTGAGTTTAGTGGCATCCATTGCAACAAATATATATGCACCTAAAAACCAAGTGAACAAATATATTCCATTATTATTGATTATAACCTTGCCAGTCCTTATTGGAATAAAATATTGGATTCCTATAATCACAGAAAGTAACGTTCCTATTAAGACTGGAGATAGAACTGATTACCTTCTTGAAAAATCAGCTATAAATATGAGCAAACCATATGACAAAATGTTTGTTTATTCACTTATAATATATTGTGTGCTTGCGATTATCACAACAATAGTAGCAATGGCCAGTTCTTCTACATCAGCAGAATCCACATAATAAAAAAATATATCAAGCTTTTGGCATAGGCTTTTCAGACAACGTGAAAGTGGTGTCAATTATCACATATGTGCCCTTTACAGGATTAATTATATCATTTTTTAATATAATTTCTTTATCTTTCAAAATAGAGTCACAATCAGTAATAATATTAGAAGTTAATACTCCATCTCTATTTATAAAATATTTATTGTCATTTGAAATAATATTTCTTTTAAATTTAAAAGGCAATTGTAACCATACTTTATATCCCTCTTTCCTTTCAACAAGGAAAAAGTCATCACCTTCAACCATCCATCCATGAATATGTAAACAATGTTTGCTGATTTCACAAACAAGTGGTTGAATTTCACAAATTGAATTTCTTAACCCGCTATTATCATGAATATCTCTATATACAACAGTGTTTTTTACATAATAATTTTTTATTAAATTTTTGAATTTATTTATATGTTTTTTTCTGGCAGAGCCTAAATCACAATTGTATACAAACTCATTATCTTTATCATCGTAATCACATGATGATAAAATATGATATTCTAAAATATCTTTTTTTAATTCTATTTTTAAATCTGTCAATTTTTTGTCAATTGTATGTAATGTGTATTCAGTTAGGTCAAATGTTATTGGTTGAGATACATGGTTCATATCAATATCATATGTCAGTGTAATTTTGTTTGGTGCATATGTAAATCTAAAAAATGCTGAGTGTTTCTTATCTGAGTGTAGATGTTCCTCAAGTGTTTTCTTAATGAGAAATGGAGAAATTTCACATAAAGATGATATTTTTTTAATATCATCCTCTGTTACGATTTTAATAAAAATTTTGTCACCACATGTTGCAGTAAGTTCAAAAGTCTTATTGTCAATAGTTCTTAGATTGATGATATAATTATCAATATCACCAATTGATTCAGCCATTTTTTTAATTATATGTCTCATCAAATTTTAGACAGTCAATAGTTCAATTTTTCTCGATATTTGAAAAATTGAAACATTTATTTACATACATATTCATTTATAGTTATCATTTAAAAATGGCTGATCCAGACTTATTAAAAGTTGCACTGATGGACAAATTAAGTCCTGTGTTACATATTATAAAATCATTTTGTTATGAATTAACTTTAATAGAACCTAAAAAGGAACAATGTACAACATCACTGGTGACACATCGGAAAATGTGTAAAATCTGTCCAGACAACAGATATATTGCATATATATCATCTACAGATTCGTGTGTTTTTGTATATGATGATAATATAAAAATACATAGAGAATCAATATGTCCGGATTTATTATGCTGGCAACGTGATAGAACTATTTCTAACATTTCAGTGATGCTTCTATGTATAACTGAGAATGATAATAAGAACGTTTTTGTTATGCATAGGGGAAAAGTACTGAAAGCTACAAAGAAAATCGAATATAAAACTGAAAAAAAATATGATAAATATAAAAATATTATATCAAGTACCAATGGCGGGTATACATTTGAAAATGGCTATATTTCCTTTACATTTAGAAGCATGTATCACGATCAATTTACATCAACATCATATTTATATCCAAAATCATTTCAGCGTATTGAAGAGCATAAGTGTGAATATCCAGCAGATTGTCCATATCATCTGAAAAAAATAAAATGGATAAAAACATATAAGAAAGGTACTGAATATTCATATATTCTTTTGACATTTGGCATTGGAATATTTTTTCTTAAAGCAAAGCTTTGTGATACAGAATGGTATTTAAAAGATTTTATACCAATTTTCTGTAACAAAGAATATTATGAAACTAAAAACGATTGCACATTACACGAAAAATTTGGTGATAAATGTATATCACAAAATGATTATGCAAAATGGTCTCCTAACAACACATATTTAACCTATTTTGTAAAAGACAAGATTTATATTCGACATAAATCATTTATGAATAGAATAATAATGCTGTCTGGACTTGGTTTTGCATGGAAAAAAAACTCGACTTTATTGGCAATCATTGTGGATAATGGAAGACGAATAGATATTAGAAAACCATCCACATTTGACTTCTATTTTAGTATTCCTGTTAAAAATGAAATAAAAGCAATTAAATGGCTGGAATCTAATATTATTGCATGGAATCCATATAATGATTATCTTGTATCGTTTGACACAAGTATATTTGTTGATGAAGAAAAATTGTAAAATCGCTAGTTCGCAATTTTATCATTTTTTATTTTTACTTATGTGTCTTGACACATAAGTAAAAATAAAAAATTGAAATGTTAAATTTGTAAAAGTTCTAACAACAATCTTGTAATTATGCTTCATTGAAAGCTATCGTCAAAATGGCGACCGAAACAAAAGAAGATCTCGACAAACTGCAGATCACAATCAGAGATGATTTGCGTTTTGTCCATTCTATCATAAAATCATTTTTGCTTCATCCAATTGTAATCAAAAGTGAAAGTTTAACAATAAGCAAAGAGGAACAACAAAACAATAAAAAAAAATACCAGTTAGTTTGTCATAATGCAAATAGAAATATGTGTTGTGTTAAGGCGGACGGAAGTGGAAATATATATATTGCTATTATATCATGGTTGACTGATTCAATTTCTATTTTTTTGAATGACAAGTTAATAACAAAATATACTGGTGATGCAAAACCATATAGTTTTATAAAATCTACTAGTTATGTAAAACCATATAGTTTTATAAAATGGCAAAAATGTCCCGAAAATATATTGCATATCCAAACAGCATGGTTTCTGACGATGATGACTTTTGAAGGGAAAATACGATCATCTATGAAAGTCGAACAGCGATGTTATACTGGCGACTACAATATTCCATATTCATTTACAATTGCAGAGTATCCACTGAAATTTTTATTCAATGAATATCCGTCATGGTATGATGAAAAAGGAGTTGTATGTATTCGTTTCATAAATGGCGATTTAATACATACTTTTTCAGATAGAAACATATGTGACGATATTTCACGTCTGATCATATTTAAACGTATTAATAGTTTCATATATTGTCCCTTTCACCTTAGAGATATAGGATGGCATATTGACAATGGAGCAGATAATCATACCATATATATTTTATTGACATATAACTTTGGAATAGTTTTGTATGTAGCAAAATTCAATAAAAATATTGAATGGCATAATGTAAAAAGTGTGAGTTATACTGTTCCAATTTTTTGTGATAAAGAACTATTTGAAATTATTAATGGCGAAAGATCATTTGTCACAATGGATGAACTGATCACGATAAATGAATTTGAACGCAAATTTGGAAAAGAATATATAACAATAAATGATTATGCAAAATTGTCACCAGATGGTAAGTATATAACCTATTATGTAAAAGATAAAGTATATATAAAACAAACACATAATATGTGCAAAATAATGACATTTTCTGGATTAGGGTTTGCATGGAAAGGAGATTCATCATTGTTGGCAATTATTGCAGACAATGGAAAACGTCTTGATGTAAGAAAAACATTGACATTCGATCATTGTTTTAGTATACCACTGAAAAATGAAGTAAAAGCACTAGAATGGATGGAAAATAATATCATCGTATGGAATCCATACACAGATTATACTGCAAGATTTGATGTGAGTTTATTTATTGAATAAGACAATTTTAATTTATTTTTGTATTTATTTTATTACCATCAATCAAGAAAACAAAATCTAATTTTGTCCTTAATTTCACAGGAACCACATAGGAATTGTCGATTTTTGTAAATAAATGGTAGTGTCTGCCAGTTTTAATAAGTGATTCTACAATATCTTTCATGATATAATATAATGTGTATTATATTCTTAAATAAATTTATATACTTTTTACCACCATATCTGCCAATAAAATTTTTGTCTCTTTTAGCTGAATACTCAATTTTACAATTGTATCAACATATTCTTTTTCTTTTTTTTCATAAGATTCAACTTTCTTTGTGTATTCACTTATAGTATCTGCATATTCTTGATTCTTGTTTTTTAAATGTTCTATAGTTTTTTTACTTTTTCTCAATAAAGCGCGTAAGTCATCACACTGTTCCCACATCTCCTTGTATTCCTCTCCCGATTCTTCTTCTAATTCTTCTTCTAATTCTTCTTCTAATTCTTCTTCTAATTCTTCTTCTAATTCTTCTTCTAATTCTTCTTCTAATTCTTCTTCTGGACTGTCTAAATGACTCGCATGTGACATATAATAATTATGTGCGTATGTTGCCAAATTGTCAGATGGTCGTTCAACTGGAGAAATTTCGTTAAGTGAAATATCATACTCATATGTATGAAATTTAATCGTATGACAGTTGACAAAAACAAGTTGAAATTTAGTGATGTCTTTGTACTGTGTTTTGATGTTGTCACAAATATCATTTACTGCGACGTTTAAAAATTCATTAATTGCATCACCCATATATTTTTTAAATCTTATGATAATTTTGCGCGAACAAGCGTTTATTTCATAAAAACAATCATAAGTTTTTTTAAGATTATTGATATGATCAACAATAGAATTACATTCAGACAAACACATTTTTGTAATATGATTATGGGTTTTATACTCGATCTTTTTTCCGTCTTGGATTTCTAGAATGACTGGCACATCAAGTGTTTTTTGACATCCATTAAATGCAAACATTTTGCCTTGTGAGTTGGGCGTAATCTCAACAGCCACAATACGTATGTCGTCACCAGTTTTATATCTCTTTCCTAGTGTACTGATAATTTTTCCAAGTGCTTTTATTGCAGGGTATTTTGGTTTTGTGCCACCGTATCTTCCAATTTTATCTATATATGTTTTGTATTCATAATAACATTCAAACCGTCTTTTTGTGTCTTCCATTTCAGCCATAGATATAATAAATTTTGTAATGCTTATATAGTCTTTCAAATATATTTTCAATTTTAAATAAACTATGTTGTAATCATGTTAGAATTATAATAATTCAAATTATTGATATTATTGATATTATCTAGATTAGAGTCATCATCATATTCAGAATCACGATCTAAATAAGAGTTTTCATCATATTCAGAATCATGATCTAAATAAGAGTTTTCATCACGATCTAAATAAGAGTTTTCATCATATTCAGAATCATGATCTAAATAAGAGTTTTCATCACATTCAGAATCATGATCTAAATTAGAGTTTTCATCACGATCTAAATAAGAGTTTTCATCATATTCAGAATCATGATCTAAATTAGAGTCATCATTTGGAGAGTCATTATTAATATTTAGACGTCTATTTTTTATTTCATTAAATTGATCATCATCTAACTTTTTCAAAATGACAATAGTAACATACTCTCTTTTTTCAGGAGGTGGTGAATAGTCATTAATATACTTATCATATTTCTTTATTATTTCTTCGAGAAGTAACTCCCTCATTTTGTCATAGATATGTAATGTAATTTGGCAGTCTTGCAATTGTGTGTAGTTTGACTATATTTGTATGTATAGACTATTTGACTTTTCAATTTTTTATTTTTACTTATGTATTGTAAAACATAAATAAAAATTGATTATTAGATAGTAATATATTGATACTTTATTTATTATGGTTAAAAATGACAACATTAGAACAAATTAGCGATAAGCTAAAAGTCTATATCGAAAATCCATTATGTGTATTTAAAAAATGTGATGATTCTATTGTTGTTTTAAGAAAATTAGAAGATACTGTTACAGATGAATTAAGAAGCAATATTGTCCAGAGGAACTTTGCAACATTTAGGGCAAATAAGTTATATGTTGAAAAGATTATCGATATAGAAACTTTAGAAGATGTAATTGAAGTCATAAATACAATTTATCCACATAAGCATTTGACATATATTGAGGGTAAAGTTATTGAAGAAAAACATTTTCATTTGACAAACACAGAGGGCATTTATTATTTCTTAACATTAGAACCAGCATATTCTATTGGATATCAAAAAGCAACTCACAAAGTACTGTGGTGGTATTACAATGGAAATAAAATGTATGAAGCAGAATATAAAAATGGAGAAAAACATGGAAAATATACACACTGGAATGTGGATGGCACTATAAAAGAGTCTCATTACTATGATAATGGAAAAATAATATGATTTGGAATATCCTTTGATGTGAATTTTATCATCTTGTTTAGCGACAGAAAAATCAATAAAAAAATGATAATTAATCAGTAATGCGCTTAAGATTTTATTTAATATGATTAACAATGAAAACATTAGAAGATGTAATTGAAAAGTATAATAGATACTTAACAATTCCCGAATGTGTCTATCATCAATATTATGAATATGTCATTATATTGAAGAAATTGGTAGACATTGTGACAGATGAAAATAGAGAAGTATACGACAAAAAATATGCACGCTATACAGGAAATAAATTTTATGTAGAAAAGATATTTGATGTAAATGATCTAGAAGAATGTCTAAGACAGTCTATGGCAGATGGTTTTGAATATGTTGTTGGACAGGAATTTATCTGTGAAAAAGAATATTTTTTGACCATAGAACCAGCATATTATAGAGCAATATATTATGAAATAGATTATAATGCTATTACTGATGCAGAATATAAAGAATGGAATGATGATGGCAGACTTATAAAAGATTATATTTATATAAATGGCAAAACGAATGGAAAATTTTATAAATGGCACACAAATGGAATTTTGGCAGAAGAATGTGAATATAAAAATAATAATCCCTATGGAAACTGGTTAAAATGGTATGATAATGGCAATAAAAAATCAGATCATGAATATGATTCCATTGGATGCATAAGAGGAACAGAATGGCATGACAATAAACAAACATCTCTGGAATTTGCATACGAAAGAATAAAAGGAAAACGGTGTCTTAAAAAATGGCTAGAATGGTATAAAGATGGCACAAAGAAGTCAGAAGAGTATGGAAATGGCGACAAGAAAATATGGTTTAAGAATGGAAAATTACAATCACATAGATATTTTGATGGTATTCCAATTAATGGCTTGGAAGTTTTTGAACAATGGTATGAAAATGGCAATCAAAAGTCTTATTTTAAAAGTGATGGAGAATTTCCTAGCAACTGGGAAGATAATTCTGGAAAATACATTGAGTGGTTCGAAAATGGCAATAGAAAATTAGAATGTGTCACGATCAATGGAGGAACATATGATGAACAATATTTAAAATGGTATGAAAACGGAAAATTAGCTGAAGAAACACTATATAACAATGGAGTGCGATTAAAATCTATAAAATGGAATGAAGATGGAGTTATTATTGACATTTTTAAGGTTGAATAAAAAATTGATAGTCAAACATCTTATGATATATGTTTTTATTTATTATCAGTAAAATGGACATCACTAATGGAAATTATTTGATTCATTACATATCCAATGCATCAAACTTCCAAATTGATGTATACAATCAAGCAAATAATAAAAGATATCAAGCAAACAAGCCACTAAGTGATTATGCAATGTATAAAGATATTGGATTAGACATATGTGAAATCATTACAACTTGTTTCAAAGAAGTAGTTTCTGAAGATGATGATGAAATAGATTATTATTCAATTAATGATGATGGTGAATCATTGACGTTTAATTTTGTATACAAAGAAATCATCAAATTAAAAGTTACATGTGACTGTATAAGAACAGAGTCACAAAAATTAGATACATTGTCATTAAAACAACATATGTTAAAACAGTTCAAAGAATTGAAAGAGGAAAATGAAACTCTAACACAACAACTTGAAGATTTGATGAATGAAATATCAATGTTAAAAAGTGTGCCAACTTTTACAATGGTTTATGGAACAAGAGTAAATACAAAAATTAAACACTTATGTATTGCAGACTATTTGACACAAGACATTATTGATAAAATCGAAATGGGTATTAAATTTGATTGTGATCCTGTAAGCATCAATTACAGTGGTAATAATGTTAGTAATGCGCAACAGTATTTCGGAAATGTAGTTATAAAAAGCGACCATGGTGCTAGTTCAAACAGAAGCAAATGTTTGAACGCGGAAAAACCATCTTCAGATCCTGACAAAATGCAAATAGTATTTCAAAATCCAAGGTATAAATACATTATTGATTTCAATGATTTAGTCGAATTAGAAGATTTAGAATCATTAATTATTGTTAATATGGCTCATGGAGGACTTGATTATATTGTTAATAGAATTGATAATCTATCAACACTATCAAAATTTCCAAATTTAAAATCACTTAAGTTTGTAAATGTGTCATCAACAGAAAATTTAAAAGTATTATATGAAACTCCATCAAAATTACAGACAATTGCATTATACAACTGTTCAATTCCATTTGACAAAGGATTTTTACAAAATAAGAATCTTTCAAGAGTCAAGACTGTCATCATAAATAAGGGAACTGATATTGGAAAAACGAGAAATGGTATTATTGTGAAAGAAATTTGAAACTTGAACATCCTACAACATATATTTTTTATTTATTATAAGTAAAATGGACATCACGGGAGAAATCAGTAATGTAAAATCAGATTTAGTTGACAATAAATCAAAATTAGCCAATTTAAAATGCGACCTGACTGATTTTTCAAATGATTTGTCAAGTATAAAATATAATGCATATATCCAATCATTAAAATTAGAAAAAGTGCAATATGATTTAGACGTTAATTATAAAAAAATGTATGATTTAAAAGAAAGACTTGACAGATTGATTGAAAGAAGAAAAACTTATTTAACAACGTAAAAATATATCTTTATTATTATGGATGAACTTGTTAAAGTACAAAAAAAATTAAATGATTATGAAATTGCTTTAGAAAACTGCATTGTTGAATCAAATAGAATCACAACAGAAATTCATAAATTTAAACATAGTTTGGACAAGTTTAAACACAAATTAGACGATTTTACAAAACAGTTAGAAGAATCAAATAAAGAATTAATAAATGAACAAATAAATTTAGATGAATTTGATGCAAAATTAAACAAAATAAGGGTCTTTATTGAAGGCATTGAACAGTCCTAAAAATTCAACATAAGAAAAATTGTGGAATCGCTAGTACGCGATTCCATCATTTTTTTATTTATAATTTGGTCATTAGACCAAATTATAAATAAAAAAATTGAAACGCCAGAAACATGAATAATAAAACATTTATGTTTTATTATTCATGTTTTGGCATTAGAATTTTTATTTATATAGTAACTTATTTCTTTTAAGAAATAAGTTACTATATAAATAAAAATTGAAACGCCAAAATGCCTGAATGCCCCATTAAATAAACGATATAATATGTCATATAAATGAAAATACACAGATGTTTTTTGTGGTTCATCTGATGTGTATGATGTGTGACATCCATTGATACAGAATAGTTTTGTATCGATGATTAGAAAAATCACAAACAGTTGGTGTACTCTAGTCAGAGTAGAATAATGCTGTACTCTAGTCAGAGTAGAATAGCTTGTATATTGAGAAATCTGTATACTAAGTTTATCCTATCATCATCCCCAAACAACTTCCATTAGGACCCTTAATCATTTAAGACTTCTAATGTAAGTAAAACATTTGTTTACTTAATTCATATCCTGCAAATACTCCTGCATGTAATGGAATTGCCCTCATAATAGCAAAATTAAATCCTTTATAAAATCCCATTACTCCTTTTTGTTTATAAATACTTCTTATGATATCGCCAGTGTTTTTAGAACCGCTATTTGTATCCTGCATAACAGTCTTTACTGCATCTGTTGGAAAAATAACAGCCCAGCTGGTGATTCCTGTAATTCCACCAAAGATAAAACACTTCCATAGACTTTTTTCACTATTATAATTTTGTGTCAGAGTGTCATATGTAGTAAAATAAATCCCATAACCTAATGATTCTCGACAAATTGTAGGTATAATTCCTCTGTAAACATTTTTTAGTTTTATGCTTGTCAATTTAATTGAATGCATATTTTGTGAATTGATCTTAAAATATTCAACTGGAGTAACAATCAAAACACTGGTAAAGCCTGCTAATACTCCACTACAAAAGCTATTCAAATTGTATGATTTTGCAATGTCACAAACGCCAAAAACAATGCTTTTCTCTAATGGAATTCCAATAAGTGGAGATGTGATGCCAGAATAGAATTGTCTCAATTTCAATGCTTGAGACAATGTGAATGTCGTTTGAATTCGCGTCTTTATAGTGTCAATTGGATGCGAAATCATTGTTCCAACAAAACCACCAACACAGCCACAAATGAAATCCATTTTTACATAGGATGAATAATGTTATTAAACAGTGGTGTTTAGATGAAATAAGAATCAATTTTTTATTTTAAATTTCATGTCTTACGACATGAATTTTAAAATAAAAATTGAAAAACATAAACAAAAATAAAAAGTATAAATCAATATATCAATTATGGACATTACACATGCTTTTATTAAGTATACAGATTGTCTCAAGACTCCGTCAGCAGAAAATGCAGATAAGTTTATGAATGATGTTAAGACAAAGGATATTGCCAAAGATGGATTTTTACATATGGGTTTATGTGATACATATAAATTCAAATTATGGAAGATATTTGGAGCAAATATGCCTGTGATCAGAGATTATTTTGGTCCTTTATACATTGTAACAGACACCAAAACTGCAGAAGAAGTATTGAAATTAGTAAAGAACACACATGGTGATGAAAAAGAACAATTTATTGGAAACAGATCTGCCAAAATTATTAAAAAGCAAGTTGGTAAAAATAATTTATTTGGATGTGACAAAACAGATTTTCATGATGATTTAAGATTGAATTTTAAAGATGCATTGCAAGATGCATTTGCGAAAACAGATTCACTTCAAACATCTATTCATAAAATCATGTTGCCTCATGTCAGAACATGGCTTGGAAAAATGAGTAATTTTTCGAATTTTGAATTGAAAAAAGCAGTGGATGAGTTGGTCGCAATATTTTTTTGTGTTGTGTTGTTGGGCAAAAATCCGTCTCAAACAAACCTATATGATATTATTAATTGTGCAAATGGCTTTGCAAAAAGAGTTACGTCACCCGTGGAAAAATTCAAACGTTTAAAAACAGACTTAGGTGATGCACGCCCAGACTGTTCTAGATCATTATATATCCAAATTGAAGCAAAAAATAAAGATTGTGGTCATGAGATGATTTTGATGTTAGAAAAAGTCGGCTTTGGAAATATTCACTCTGCAATATCATCGATGATTTATAGAATAGCAACAGCATCAACACAAATGATGGAAGAATTAAAAGGAGATATTGTCACTGAAGAACAACATAAATATTTGAATTTCAATGGAGAATATACTAAAAAATTCTTTTTTGAAACAATGCGATTGGCGCCACCAGTTTGGCTACAGGCAAGAAAGGTTGGCAAAAACAGTGTACAAATAAATGACACAAAACTTCCACCATATACACTTGTTTTAATTCCAAACTTTATTCTTGCAAGACACATCAGAAAAGAAGATCCTCATGACTTTAATCCAGATGCAGTTAATGACATCGAAAGAGCAAATTTTAATCCATTTAGCAGTCAGACTAGTCCAAATTCATGTGTTGGAAGATATATTGCAGTTCCAATGATGGAAATATTGTTTGGAGAAATGCTAAGTAATTATGATTTATATCCAGTTCATGTCACAGAAGAATATAAAGGAAAAATTGCATTGCAATTCAAAAATAATATGATATTCGACCTAAAACATAAAAATACAATCTATTGATGAAAAATTTGAAAATCATAATGAAAATACTTTATTTATACATAATATCACATCACAAGATGGATCTTATAAAGGCTTTACCTCTTATCAAGATAAAAGATGGCAAATTGGAGTTACTGAAGACAGAAAAGTTAGATGACACAATTGGCAATAAAAATGTGAAAGTTTTGACAATTATTGGAAATGGCAGAACAGGCAAGTCTTCATTGTTGAACTGTATTGCATCATATATTACAAAAACAAACAGTTCGATGTTTGATGTTCAAGACACTGATGAACATTGCACAACTGGATTGGATATGTATTATTTTGAAGATGATAATATTATTTTGGTTGATTGTCAGGGATTAAAATTAGCTGATTCATCAACAGATCCACAAATTTTACTAATTACATACTTGTTGTCTGATGTTATAATTTACAATCAACGATCAAATATTAATAATGATGTATTTGACACATTACAACCTTTGACTAGTTTTATTAATTATCTGGATAATGTTGACAATATGAAAAAACCACATTTACTTTTCAGATTGTCTGATGTAAGTTTAAAATTTGATCCAATGACACATTTGGCAAAAGCACTTGAGTTTAAAAATGATCAATATCAAAGGGTAAGAGAAGTAATCGGGTCATTGTTTAATGGAATTGGCATTACAACGACAAGTTCACTTGACAAAAGTGAATTAGTATTATTACAAGAAAAAAGATATTTAGATGTAATAAATACAATTGATTTTGGAAAGTCGTGTGAATTTATTTTGAGTACATTGATTAGTATCGAACCAAAATTCACATTAAATAAGTGGTTTGAATCTGCAAATAAATTTGCAAATGACATAAATAATAATATTAAAATTGACTATTCTAAACTTGATATTTACACATTGCTTATTGAAAAAGAAATTAATGAATTCATCAAAACAATATCAAAAGAAAATGATATGGACATTTTTACTTCAGCATTACAAGAAGATTTTGATGAACATTGTAAACCCAGAATTGAATTTGTCGATAATACAATGGCGTTATTTGAACAAAAATTTAAATTGGTTGATGCAGAATTATTTAAGAAGTATTATGACGAAACAAAAACAGAATTAATGAAACCAATCAATAAAGCAATTAAAAGATATGAAACATTAGCAGAAGACGCTATTGAAGACCGCAAAAACAAGAAAACCCCATGGGAATCAGCAATTGCAAATGACGAAAGTATAGAGATTAGTGGTAAAAAGGTCTTGAATGAGATCCTTGACTATATTTTAAATGTTGAAAAAAGAATTAGTAAATATTATAATCCTGTTGCAAAAAAATACACCAATAGATTATATGCAAGACTTGAAGACATAAAAAAAATTGTACAAAAAGAAATTGAAAATGAAAAACTTCAAATCAATCAAATGAATGAATTAGAAAAATTGATTGATGAAAATTGGGATGAATTGTTAAAATCATTTCTAAAAGCAACATTTACACAATATACAATAACATATCTTGGAATAGAATATGATAATGATTATGCAAGATGTCCATTTGAAGAAGACGAACATGAAGAGATGGAAGAAATATATACAGAATATGGATTGAGAAGAAGGTTAGACTATGATTTATACGAAACAAAATTAGCTTATATTAAATATCAAATGTATTGGTTGATTCCACATTTTGTCGACAAACATATTAATAAAGTTTTATGGAAAGATATTGTAGATGATTCAATTCGCATTTATAAATTTAGATCATCAGATTTATGGGACGATGCTTTGAATCAAATAAGAATGAAAAGTAGAACACATACATATAAGGAACACAAAATAGCAGAATTTAGAAAGAAATTATTTACAAAGTTCATATGTGATCCAAAAGTTGATAAGATTGCAATTACAAAATTAAAACAGAGCAAATTATATTATTGGAATTACGATAACATGATTTTATTCACTGATGACAAAAACATTATGTCTAAATATGGTGGGTGCAGTGAAGAATATTTGCCAGATACACAGATATTTATTACAAAAGATATGAAAAAAAATAAATATATGGAAAAATATATAACAAAACTAAAAATGTATGTTCTTGTAGAAACAATATACATTGATGATTATGACAATAATGACGAGCATTATTGGATTAACATCAGAGACACAGTCAAACGAATGAAATTAGATGAATTTAAAAAATATTTAATAAGAACATATAAAAAACAGATTAAATTTACAATGCCGAAGCGCGAATTGGCGTTGAAATTATTGAAAGGAAAAAATAAAGAATTATTGGATCTTTACAGACAATTTGAGATTTACTATGCAATTAATCACAATAAAATAAAAGGATTGTCAAGTTGCAAGACAAAAAAGATGTGTTTGTGAATATTTATATATTGTTGTTCAAATTATGATGAATATGCATATTGATATATCTGTGTATCCTCATAGAATGATACAAAATTTAAATATTGTTGTTCTATAACAAAATATTCATAAGTACCTCCTATGCAAAGTTGTATTTTTTCATATCTACTGAAATTTGGTATGTATTTTGAAGTGTCGGATTCCAATATTTTTGGATAGTCGAATGTCAATGTCCACAAAGTTTTATCTTCATTTTCTGGAGTTAAGTCAATCTTTAATGCTGTTCCATCAGTTCCATATAAATGAAGCGATACACAATAAATATCAACAACATGTCCATGAATGTGTGCTGACAGTTTTAGTGTTGTATGGCATATATCTAATTCATAATTATGTGCAGTATGTATGTCTGCCATATTATTATACTGTTGAAATTTCCTTTGTAAGACACAACAATCATCAACTGGTTTATACTGAGTTTCATCAAGCATTACTGTCTCAACTTCAATATTATAATGTTCAACACATGTGTGTTCTTTTGAAATTATTTCTATTTGATATTTAAGTAACCAACATGTGTCTGTCATAAAAAAATTATGTGCATCTGGCTCATCTCCAAAAGCTTCAGTAAATAGATTTATTTCATCATTAAAATTTGTAAAATCAGAATGCAAAGACATATTATATACAAGCATTGAGGGAACAGTGTAAAATCTTATCATCTCTATGGTGTCTGTATCATTCAGGACTTTTATACGTCCAATTGCAAGATTTCGATCTTCAAATTTAAAAGAAGATATCCTATTGTTTTTATATAAGTCCACTATGTCGTTATAAAGACAATCTTTTACACTCTTTTTGTTTGTTGTAAATACGCGTTTTTCTATTTTTGATTCATCAACCTGCATGAAGAATTTGTTTTTCCATCTTGGCGTGTGTAAACTTAAATGATTTTTTCCAAAAACTGATGGAATAAATGAATATTGCATATATCATATAACATAATAAAAACACAACAAAACAAACGAATAATATGAAATTTTATAATTTAATGTTTATGCTTAATTATAAAAAAATTGAAAAACCAATCATATTGTGTTTCCAATTATATTTTCATCTATTACTACATACGTGCATTAGCGTAGAACTCACTCAGTTGTCAAAATGAGGGGAGAATATCGTTTGGTCGAAATTTTGCCAAATATTTCATTGACTTTTCATCATGGAGATCTTCTTTGGATTTTCAATTTTGAAGATCGCACTGAAACAATAGCGCCACTTCTGAGTGACGCCTACTATGAAAAGTATAAATCATACCTTTTGAACCTTCGTAAAAGGGTACGTAGCGATAAAATCACTCCGCTCATGTTGAGGAGAATCGTCATTGCTGCACTGCAACACAATAAAGACTGTCGTGAAAAATCAATAACATTAAAGATGCTTGATGCAAAATATGGAAGAAGAACATCGCAACCTAGTGCCTGATAGAATTATTCAGACACTAAAATATTCCTAGTGGAAATTTTATCATTTTTTTATTTATTAATTTGGCTTTCGCAAAATTAATAAATAAAAAAATTGAATTTGTATTTCTTTATATTCTCTATAAAAAAGTGATATTATTCACTATATCTTCATGATATTTCACAGTTAAAATGGCTCTCTGCATTGAGTCATACGACGATCTAAGCAATCTTGATGATTTAGACATCAAGTTGTCATCAGTAGAATATTACGATGACGAATCAACTGACGTGTCTGATGGCTATGAGTCAGCTGAATCAGATGTATATAAACCTAAAATAAAATTAGATTATGTAATAGAGAAGCCGCCACAGAAAAAACAAAGGTTTTGTTACAAAACAAATCCAATGCACATTAGACATCCAATCCAGATTTTTGACAAAGAATTCTATTGTAGAGAAACATTTGTTGGTTCTGGCGTGTGTTTGATGAAAATAGACTGGTATACAGATTTAAGAGAAATTATGGTTCCCAAATTTGATGCTATTTTGATTTTTCGAACAAGTAGTAGTCAGAATAATAATAAATTAATAGTGGCATCAGAATATGAACATCTTGCAAAATTAAATTTGACACAAGAAGTTGGTGACAATGTCATTATTAAACCTTCATTGAGGTTGAAACATCTTGTTGATTGTTTTGCAGTACTAATATTTTATAATAGTAAACATAAAGAACAATACAAAAATATTGTATATAAAAGACAATATTGTGAAAAAACAATGTGTATTATTGACATATGTAAAATTGTTAAAGGATCTCTATATCGTTTAGAAAATTTGCCTTTTGTATTATACAAAATAGAAGACTCAAAAGGAAAACAAATAGGATTTAATGTTAAGAATGAAGTAATATATAATCGACCATCTAAATATAGTTTTTGGCCATGCAAAATTTCGCAACGCCCCAAATATACACTTGATAGCAGTCATCCCGATGATACATATTTTCTGTATGGAAAAGCGGTATATCAAATAAATGAAAATGACATATATGACATAAAACACACCAATACCATAACTAATAAAAATGATGTAAGTGATACTCTTGAGGCATTTAAAAACACCGCTAACTTGTTTATTGGTGATGATAGTGATGAAGATATAACTGAATACATTGAGGAATATTATGAACATCGTATTACATCATTTTCAAAGCTCCGAACAGACCTGCAACTTCTAATAGCTTCTATGATTGATTATAAAAATGGAAGATATGATTATTATTATGAACAAATATCTCGGTTACAAATTAAATATTTAATAAAATGTAATATGACAAATAAACTCGATATATTTACAGTTGATTTTTCAATGCATCAAAAAGATGCAATTATTACCACTAATTACGACAGATGTTACATTGTTAATAATCACAGGAAATATACAAAGAGTGTTCCATATTATATGAAAAATGAAATATTATATCCAGAAAATAAGGCTGTATATGTTGATGACATTGAAATAGACACTGCTGAATATGAAATTGACACAAAACAAATACATAGATATAATAACGTCTACACAAATCCATATTATAGAACATTAGGATTAAAGCGAAGATCGTTGAGAAAAAAAACAGTTCATCATGATTCCAATAACAATCATAAACAGAACGACAAAAATAATATATCGGACTATTATAACAAATATTCTAAACTTGCAAAAGGAACTTATGAGTTTTTACGCAATGGTAGTACAAACATAAAAACAAATTACAGATCATTCCATAAACATAATCTAATCACAGTTGGGACTAATAAATCATATAAACCCTATGTCGATTTTGTGTTTGGAGATAGATATATGATTATTGGTCATAAAAAGATAATATATCCCAAACGTGTTTTCAAAACAGCATCTGTTGCAACATATCCAGAAAAAATAGGATTGGTCAACAATTTTAATACAAACATGTTCTTCATTACTTGTGGAAACAGTAGCAGTACTGGCTATGTAGTCGAACACACAAAAGAACAAACAACTGTGATCAAAGACGGTTCGACTGGTCATGCCACATATGTTAATGATGGAGGCGCAAAAGAAACAAAATCTGGAGATGGAGAAGAAATTACTCCAGACATCAAAGTCACTGGAAGAAATAAAAAATTAGATTGTATATATGGATGGAAAATGTGTGTTTTGCTAGACAAATTAACTTATGTTTTAGTCAAATTAAAAATTCCAAGTGATGCGATTGTGTATGGAAACAGAACTGGAAAAATGAGGGCAAACAAAGCAAAAATATGTGGAATGTGGCATGCAGATGGTACATATATTAATCCATTTGATGATATTGAACCAGAAATTGTGTCACTACATGATAAAAAGTTCAAATATAGTTACATGAAACCTGATATAATTCCAGATGACTTTACTGAAAAAAATGTTGATTGTGCCAAAGGAATTCACTTTTTCCTAGATTATAAAAAAGTATATAAATATGTAAATAGACATAAAGATCTTAATATTGATATTCCACCATTTGAACCAACAGCTAACTTATCGTTGTCTGCCTAAAAGAACTAAAAATATATCTAGTGGAAATTTTATCATTTTTTTATTTATGATTTGATCTTTCGACCAAATCATAAATAAAAAAATTGAATTTCATTTTCTTTGAACTCTCTATATAAAATAGCAGTATCTAATATTTGACGACTAAAGTCAAAATGGCGTCTGTTATGCGTGCCATATTCAATGTCGTCAAACATAACAAATATGTAAAAATAAAGGAAAAAGTAAAAGAAAAAGTAAGATATGAAGATTCTGATTCGACTGATGTGTCAGATTCTGAAATTACAATAAAACCAAAATTTGCAATTAAGGTTGAAAATAAACATAGAGTATGTCAAAAACACAATCCTATACATGAAAAATCAGTAACAACAACATTTGAAAAGGAATATTACAGTGAACCAATTCCTTTAGATCCGACAATACTATGGCTTGCAAAAGGTTCGTTTATGAAGATAGATTGGTATACAGATATTAAAGAAGTTACATTACCAAAATTCGATAGCATTCTGATCTTTAGAAAAGTTAGTGCATCAACACATAAAATACTGTATGGCGCAAATTATGAATGTCTCGAGAAATTAAAATTAGTAAAAAAATCAACTAGGAAGAATGTCACTATATTGTCTCCATTTAGATTGAAACATACTGCAGATTGTTTTGCAATTTTAATAAAAACATGTGGAAATCGGAATAAATACATAAAGGTGAATTATACAAGACAATCATGTAGTAAAATGACATGCGTGATTAATACATGTGATAAAAAACTATTTTCAACTACAATAACACATGCTGAATATCCAATATACAAAATAGAAGATTCAAAAGGTAAAGATGTTCCATTTACAGTACATAATGATATAAAAATTTTTGGATATAATTATATTCACAATTATTCTTCAGTTAATCAAATTCTGAACATTAGTATTTACAGACCAACAAAAATAAAACAATTCTGCTTTTATGATTTTGTAAAAAAGCCAAGTAACAATAAATATCAAGAGTATTACTTATTTGGAAAATATACAATCCAACTAAGTGAAAAAAATACATATGATATTATTGTAGATGATCCACAAAAGTTTTTTAATGATTACTGGATATTTAAAGATTTTTTACAATTGCGACGCTCTAATGTTGTAATAAATAATATTGCATCTGTTATTGATTTTACCGATAGTCGTCACGGCGACTATTATAATTACCTATGTTACCTTCAATCTGAATATGAACAGAAAAAAGACAGATTACATCCAAGAAAGATCCATAAAATTTATAAGTCTGGTTGTATCGATGTCAATATCATAACTAATTATGACAGATGTTATATTGTAAATAATCATCGCAAATTTTTCCACGAACGTTTATGTTGGTTAAAAAGCGATAACCGATATAATTTATATCATTCAAAACTTTCTCATCTGACTGAAAATGAATCTGATGAAAGATGGTATTATAGCATCGATGATATTGAATTAGATGGACGCTATATGAAACCAGTAATGACAAATCCAATAGTAACAAAAAGTTCAACATCTGTTACTTATAAAAATCAGCTGTTTAATTTTTCAAATATTCCCCATAAGAATCCTGTTAAAAGTAAATTTATGAAATTCATTGGTAAATTTAAAAAAAAGATGCCGGATGCAGATCAATATTCAACAAAATATAACCCATATGAAGTTGTTATTACCGATTCATTGAAAGACGATAAGCCATTGGCAAAAGATAAAATAAAATCATTATCTTATTATAATTCTTATTTAAAATCAGCAAAAGGCAAATATGAGTTTTTGAATAATGGATTAGTAAATATAAATACAAATTATAGGTCATTTTATAGACATAATTATTTAGTTTTTGAAAATGATAAATATGCAACATCTAGAAATTTTAAAATATATGGAATGAAAATGGTGATATACAAACATCGTGTTTTTCATACTGCTTCAATACCAACAAAGAATGAAATTAAATATTTCAAGACAAATAATCTCGATTTTGATAAGAATACATTTATTGTGGTATGTGGAAATGGTTGTAGTTCAGCAAATATAATTAGACAAACAGACAATACAACTACAGTAATTAAAGATGGTTCGACTGGTCATACTACATATGTGAATGATGATGGCGGTGTAAAAGAAACAAAATCTGATGAAGAAGAGCAACTTATTCCAGCCGTAAAAGTTGTTGGCAGAAATAGAGAATTGAATTGTGTATATGGATGGAAAATGTGTATTTTGAAAGACAAATCAAAATTTGTTTTGGTCAAATTAAGAATTCCAAGTGATGCACAAATATACGGAAACAGGACTGGCAAACTGAGAGCAAATAAAGCACACATTATCGGAATGTGGTTACAGGATGGAACTTTTATTAGCCCTTTTGAAGAAGAGCCAGAAGTAGTATCAATACATGATCATAAATTTAGATATAGTTATATGTCTCCAGACATTGTGCCGGACAGCTTTACCGAAAACAACACTGAATGTGCAAATGGAATACATTTTTTCCTAGATTATAAGGCTGTGTATAAATATATGACAGAATCAACATTCGGTACATTTTATGGTCATAATGTAAAGGATCTTAATGCCCCTTGTATCGAACCATCTTTTGATCTTTCTTTATAAACATATAAAAGAATAATACTTATGATATTATTATGTCGCTAGATAGAGAAATTTATGAAAAATCACATCATCTAGGAATTGGCAGGAATCATTGTCCTCCAGATGAATTTAATTATTTTATTAAAATAGGATTCGGATATTTAACAACATTTTGGAATAATGTTAAATTTGACAAAAGTAAAATTCTGGGAAATGATTATGTATATACTGGCACATATTTTGCAACCTGTCCATTTTTCAAAAATGCCCAAAGGATTATGTTAGAAGACATTGAATGCTTTCTTATTGACATGTCAAAACAGGGTTATCATTGGATATGGACAAAAACAAAAGAAGATGCTGATACAATAATTAAAAATGTAAATATGAGAATACATGAAAGTACTGTAAAGAGACTCAATCCAATTTATGTATTTACCAAAAATGGATGGCATACATATAGTCAGTATTCTGCATATAATGAAAAAAATTTTGTTGGATACACTAATTATCTAAATAAAATTGTGCATGATATTGAAACTTATAAAAAGTATACTATCTTTTTGAAGAGTATTGGCGAAGGACATAAGTCATTAAATTATTTGTTATATGGACCCCCAGGAGTTGGAAAGACAACATTGATTTTAAGCTTAGCAAACAAATTAAATTTGCCTATTTACAAAATTAATCCAACAACGATTGACAATGTATCATCAGACGTTTTGTCGCCAGTAACAACACACGAAATGGTAACAGTGTCATTTGAAGATTTTGACAGATATTTAGAAAAAATCAATGCAGACTCAAAGATCAGCATGAGTGAAATATTAAATAAATTAGATGGTATTGAAAATGACAAATGTTATATAAGATTTTTTACAGCGAACAATGAAAGTATCATTACAGGAAACGAAGCATTGTTAAATAGAATGAATGCCATATTTAAATTTTCTTATCCAACTATTGATCAATTTGAAGCAAAACTAAATGCATTTATGACATATCACAGCGATGAATGGAATAAAGAAAATGAAAAGAATAAACAAGAATTTTTAGAGATAGTCAATACAAATTTAAAAGTCTCAAAACTAACATTAAGACCATTTTGTAATTTCCTTATAAGATACTTTTATTTAGATGATTGTTTTGCAAAAATGATTGAGAACATAAATGAATTATTTGCTGATTTTAAGTTGCATAAACATGACACAATATTACAGAATGCATTGGATGAGACATTTGACTATGCTGCAATTAGAGCACTCGATTTATGCTAAAAAGTTTTTCAAGTTCTTTTAATATTTCTAACATATTATTTTTATCAATAATATATTCTTCTTCATCTACAACCACATCATCTTTTGTGTCTTTAGTTATAATTGCATAACATTCATTATCATAATCATAATTTTCAAATGTATACAGGTGATTTTTGTCACTATACAATATGCCACAAATCTTATTGATTCCTTTGACATAATTTTGGCATGATTCTAGATTTATTTTTGTTTTGTCTAAAAATATGGAATCAATGTCATTTGTGATGACGATATGGCTATCCTCAGTTGTGACATACCAACACTTTGTAAAATCTTTGTCATTTTGTTCCATTCTATTATTTAATGCTATTCGTTCCACTAATAATTTGGAAATACGTTCAGAAAGTTCTTTCGTATATGCCATTTTGAATAATGGTAACTAATACTAAAGACATATTATATGTATTTTTCAATTTTTAATTATTGATTTTATGTGTCAGCATAAAATCAATAATTAAAAATTGAAAAACATACATAATAATAATCAAATATTAATTATAAAAGTATAACAATCACAAATGGCTCACAAATACATATCTGCAGCAGCCATGTCTATTCCCTTAACATTTATGTGCATAGAGTACTGTGACATAAAAATCAAACAAAATCCAAAATTGGCAAATGTATTTGCAACATCACCTTTATTAATTATTAGTGATAAACTAAAACGAACAATTATTGATGCAGGTGCTTTTAATAAAATTCAGAAAACATATCACACTTTAGAATTATGTGAATATGCAATAAAAAAAGATTGTCAAAATATACACCATATAAAAATCTTTAATTTCACAAGAGAAGAAAAAGAATATTTATTTTATGTAATGTCAAAAAACGAGATTCACAATGTTTGTATGAATAGTCTTCCATATTCAGTTAGGTGGAATTTAATTGTAAAAAATTTACACAATATAAAAACTATTTTTTCTGCGTGCAAATATTGTGGCAAGATTAACTTTACTAGAGATGAATTAGAACTGATTCTTAGACATGACATAGGAATTATGTCTTTAATCAACACAACATATTATCATTGGCCAAGCTTCTCTGTTGATATTTTATGTAAAATAGTAAAGGAATATCCAAAATGTTTATTTGCAATAAATGCATGCGATGATGATCTTAAAAAAGTTGTTAAAATAGTTACTGAACATGATGAAACAACAATTCAATTCATTCCACCAATGTATCATGATTATATTGTTCAACCCACTAAAAAAGACAATACAACAATAATTAAACAAAATACAGACACTAAACAAATTACAGACACTAAACAAAATACAGACACTAAACAAATTACAGACACTAAACAAAATACAGACACTAAACAAAATACAGACACTAAACAAAATACAGACACTGAACAAAATACAGACACTGAACAAAATACAGCCACTGAACAAAATACAGACACTAAACAAAATACAGACACTAAACAAAATACAGACACTGAACAAAATACAGACACTAAACAAAATACTGAAGTAAAAAAAGATACCATTTTTACATATATCAATACAGCAATGACTAAAATGGCAAGTATTTTTTATAAGATTGAACATGTCGAACACCAAATAAACAGTTCTGAATCACCCAAGCGTGATGAAAGTCATAAGTCATCCAAAAGTCATAAGTCATCCAAAAGTCATAAGTCATCCAAAAGTCATAAGTCATCCAAAAGTCATAAGTCATCCAAAAGTCATAAGTCATCCAAGGGTGACAAAAAATATTAACAAAAAAATGAAAAATTGAAATTAAATCATAATAACACTATATCTCTTATTTATTTAACTGTAAAATGGCATTTAAATGGTCTAATATGATTGCAAATCAAATTTTGCATACAGGTAGACAACTTAGAAAATATCCAGTATCAATAGGCATTGGTTTATCAGTTGGAATAGGATCATGGGCTTATTATAGAACAGTAAAAAATATAGAAAATGATATTCTTACAAATTCTTTTTATTATTATCATAAAAGTAAACTTGAACGATTTATTATTGAAAGAAGTACAACAATTCAAAAAGCATTTGTAACAGCAAATATGTATGATTTGATTAAACTATATAATTTCGAAATATTAAAATATGCAGTTCTAAGAGATCCAAATTTTCTTGGACGCGTTCCATCCTACACAACATATGAAAATATGTATGTAGATATCAAACAATTTATTTTTGGTGGAAAAATATATCATAAAATCGACAAGATGTATGACGAATTAATATTGGTTATTCTGGACAGAGAAGTTATTACACAACCTATGACATTAGAATATCTGTGTCCACGTACAAAAGGAAAAGATTACTCTGCTAAAAATAGGATTCTACAAAACAATATCAGTACCTATATTGACAAATACGGGGGCGATATAAAAAAGCTAATTGATATGAATTTTAACTATTATTATCGAGATTTTCTTTTTACCAAATTGATTGAAGTAGATCCTGACAACATAAAATACATTCCAACTATTCTTAATAATTACAGAGACTATATTGACTTGGCATTACGTAAAAATCCTCTTGCCTTAAGATATGTGGAACATAAATACCAGACAATTGAGGATGCAAGAAAATGTGTTATGGTGGATGGACTGTATATTCAATATATTGGCAACAAGCCAGAAATCATATGTTTATTGGCAGTAGAACAAAATCCAGAAGCATTGTCATTGATCCCCGATGAAAATCAAACACATGAGATATGTGCAAAGGCAGTTTCAAAAAAGGGGGAAACACTGCAATACTGTAAAAATCAAACACAAAATATTGTAAAACTTGCATTGACACAAAATCCCGATTCAATTGAACATATCAATTTTCACTATTTTCAAGATTCTGATCTACTTGATTTTATTATATTTTACTTAGAGAAAGGTGGCAGTTTTAAAAAATTGGAAGCATTACTAAGAAAGAAGGATGATGGTGTGAAAAGTACTCGGTGTTGTACTGCACATAAAAAGTTTGTGAGTTTGTTAAGAAATAATTATATTCAACAAATTGCACTAAAAATGGATCCATCATGTGCAGAAGATCTGAAGTATATTAAAAATTGAAAAATATCTCTAGGCGAGAATTTTATTATTTTTAATCTGGAGGTAAAAAGCATATAAATTTATATGCTTTTCTACCTTTCAGATTAAAAATTGAAAAATATACATAATAAAACTATATCTCTTATTTATTTAACTGTAAATGGCATATAATATATTCTCGCATGTTGGAGTAAAACGTCCTGTACTTACAAGCATTGGAGTGACTTTAGGAATAGGTTCATTGGTTTATTATGGAACAGAAAAAAAAATAGAAAATGATATTCTTACATATTCTTTCAATAATGACAAAAGTGCATTTGAACGTTTTGTTATAAAAAATAGCAATGCAATTCAAAAAGCATTTGTAACATCACAAATGTATGACAGGATGGATGTATATAATTTCGAAATGTGTAAGTATGCAGTTTTGAGAGATCCAAGTTGCATCAGTTTTATTTCAAGATGTATTGAAGATTACAAATATGATAAATTATTGGATGTTATTCTCGAAAAAGACGTCATCACACAACCTATGGACTTATCATATTTAACACCACGTGCAGGTGATACCAGTCTAATATCTTGGAGATTTGGTGCAAACATAAATACCTATATTAAAAAATATAAAGGAAACATGACAGAACTTGTTAATGTGAATATGTATACTTACTATCATGATAATATTTTAACTAAGATAATTGAGGCAAACCCATCAAATATTCAATATTTTCCCTCTACACTGTATAAATATGATGAATATGTCACAATGGCATTAAACATTGACCCCCTTGTCTTAAAATATGTAAATAAAAAGTATCATACCATTGACAGAGTAAGAAAATGTGTGATGAAAGATGGATTATATATCGAACATATTGATAACAAACCAGAACTAATATGTTTGTTGGCTGTTGAACAAAATCCAGAAGCTTTAAGATACATCCCAATTTTTCAAACAGAAAAAATATGCGAGCGAGCTGTTGAAAAGAATGGAATGATGTTAAAATATTGCAATCATACATCACACAAAATTATTAAGCTTGCATTAACTCAAAATCCAGATGCCATCGAATTTATTAATTTTCACAAAATTGATAATATGGTTGCACTTGGCTATATTGCAGTTTATTTGGAAAATGGAGGAAGTTTTAAAAAGTTAAAAGAACTGTTGGATAAACAAGACTATTTGCATAATCAGTATGTATGTAATGGAACATACAAAAGTCATTTATTGAGAGATAAATATATTAAACAACTTGCACTGCAAATGGATCCATTGTGTAAACTAGATGTAATGTATGTCTAGAGTAGTTTTTATTTATAATTTGTCTGTTTAATTAAAAAATTGTGAAAATGCTTTTCGCATTTTCAGTCTTTTTTATTTATATTTTCGCTTTAAGGCGAAAATATAAATAAAAAATTGTAAAATATCCCTAGCGGGAATTCCAGTCTTTTTAATTATTCAATATGTTACGTAAGTAACATATTGAATAATTAAAAATTGATTTTAAAACTATAAATGACCTTACCATTTAAATAAGTATGATAAAAATGAATGCTTTACCAAAATATGTAAAGTATGCGATTCCTGGGTTTGTGGGGTCTGCTGTCTATGGCATGTATGAAAAACATGTAGAAGATGTGATTAAATATATGCCAATCAATATTAAAGAATCATGGGTTGTAAATGATAAGAGAGTCGAACGTGCAATTTTGGAAAGAGGCTTGTTTGAGTGTTTGCCAGAACATCGTCAAAAAGATTGGCAGGTTCGTGTGCAGGCAGTAAAGGCAAACAATGAGAATATTAAGAAAATCAGAGAAAATGTAAAAAAAGAATCCGAACAAATTCATAATGACATGTTGATCCTAAGAGGAATTCGATTAGATAAGTATCTTGGCACAAAACAAATAGTGAAATTTAATGGATATGACAGTGAAAATTTTGATGCAGATGATATTGACATGTTTATCGATTATTTCAAAGGCGATATGTATAAGTTAATGGAAGCAAATTATTTGCATTATAATCATGAAGCAAAAATCATGCACAAAAAGACATTAATGAAAATATATAAAAGAAATCCCGAAGCAATTAAAATTTTACATCTTGAAGATGATTTTGATGCGTTGAAATTAATTGCTTCACAAAATGGACTTCTTATTAAATATATGACATCTTTATACAAATTAACAAAAGAGCAAAGAGATGAAATTATTATTACAGCAATCAAACAAAATCCACATAGTATACAATATATCAGACAATATTGCACAAATGAATTATATTTAATGGCAGTTGAGAAAGATGGATTAGCATTACAACATGTTCCTGCAGATAAGCAAACACTTAACATTGTAATGACTGCAATCAAACAAAATGCATTTGCAATTCAATACGTTAATAAAATTACATCGATGATTTTAGAACAGGCATTGAAAAATAATCCTGACTGTATTTCGACATTGAAAAAACGAATTGATTATGGAGGTTTATATTGGTTCACCAAATATGATAACATTGTTATTGATCGTAATATTATTAATAACATAATTAAAAAAAATGGATTGTTAATTGAATATATTGATAATCCAACATATAACTTGATGATTGATGCAGTAAAGCAAAATCCAAATGCATTGTTGAAGATCAATAGGAAATACATTGAAAAATTGTATACACATGAGATTCACCAGTTGTACCGCATACATTTAGAGACTGGGGGGAAATTAAAAGCATTATTGGAACAGATGTCTGATAGAACTATTGATGATGATTTGTTGCACCATGCAATTGACAATGATCCATTGTGTTTAGCTGACATTCCGGCACAAACTGAGGAACTCATCAATAGAGCTGTAAAACTTAATCCATATGCAGCAAAATATGCCAAAATTAAAACAAAACATGTTGAAGAAGCTTTGAAGAAAATTGGATGCCACACAGATGAATGTTAATTATGCAATGGCTTTAGTTGGATTTTTGAAATGAAATTTTTTTGAAATATATTTTATTATATTCTTATGCATTTTTTCTTTTTCTTTAGAGTCAAAATTCTGAGATTCTTTAAAGTCTCTAAGAGGATCATATTCAGCTTTTTTTTCTATATCTTCATCATCTTTTATATTTTTATCTATCATATCAAATATTTCGTCAACAATAGGCTTTATTATTTTAGCTATTAACATTTCTCCAGAAGCGTCTTTTACCCAGCAATATTTGTTTCCCTCATAACATCTTACAATATAATGATTTCTTGCTAAGTCAGTGTTAAAAAACATTCTATTGTCAGATTTTGTGTAATATTTATCAATGATTCTATCGCTGATATATTCTGCCAATTCTTTGTTTTCATACATCTTTTGCATATATTTTATAGCATGATTATCAGTTTTAAAAATCTCCCTCTGTTTAGTCTTTTTATTAACACAATAAGAAAGCATTTCATGTATTTCTTCATGAGTTATTTTTTTTAACCCATTTCTGTGAGTGAAATGAGTCAAAATATAGTTTGTTGATGACATTGATTTATCGATAGTATGTTTTAACAATGTCATTTTTTCATCTGTTTCTTTGATGATATCTGTCTTGAGCATGTCATTCATTTTTTCCATTACTACTTTTTCAGTTTTCTTACTTTGTTGTTCCAAAGCCTTTTTTATTTCTTTTCTAAAGTCATTCATATTTTCAGTTTTACTTTTTTCTAGTTTGATTTGTAAGTTTAGTTTTTCTACTGCCAGTTTTTCTAGTTGCATTTTCAATAATGTATTTTGAGTATTAGGCGAAGCTTGTTTTAACATCATATCAATATGTTTTTTTGTAGTAAGATGCTTATCATAATTATGTTTATACGTTGTGCAATACTTGCATGGCGTACAAGTATATTTCATAATATCCAATTAGAAATTTTGTTTGCCCAACAGACAAATTAATTTTTAAGATGTTTAGTAGGATTGTCAAAATAAAACTTTTTAGATATATAAGAAAGAATATTGTTTTGCAATGTTCCTTTTTCTAACTTAGTCTTCATATCGTTAAATATTAAGGCATATTTGTCTTGTTTCATATTATTAGTTTTAACATGATGTTTTAAATTTTCATACAACACTTCTAATAAAGGAAATATTACTCTGTCTGTTACAAGGACTCCTTTTGGATCTGGTTTCCAATAATATTTTGATTTGTCATATTCAAATCTTATCATATAATCATTTCGTGCCAAATCAATACATAAATAACAACTTTGATATTCATCTTTATAAAATAATTTAATTATGATATTGCCAATATATTCAACAAAGTTATTGTTGTATTTATCTTCAATTAATTTAAGCGTATCCTCACAATCAGCGCGAAATAATAATAAAGATTCGACATATGTTAATTTTTTTGATACATTTTTATGTCTGATGTATTTTTTTATATATTCGATGCTAGACAAAGCTTTATCAAGTTTTTTATCTCTAACAATATCTTTTAAATTTTTACCAAGGTGCTTTTTAACAAATTTTCCTAGACTTTTGTTATTGGGTTTTTTTATTTCATTAATTGTAAGATCATCATTATCACCTTTATATACAGACGTATGTCTTTGCATATCTTGTATAAGTTGAAATTGTTGCATTTTTAAATTTAAAAATGCCATTTCTGTTTCTTCGCGTTCAACATTGTCTAAATGTGCTTGTGTGTGTGTATGACATACGTAATCTATTTTTTTGTCTGTTTGAAAATTACATGGTTCACATATATGTTGCATAATATATATAAAACTAAAAAATAATATAATGAAATCGACATGTTACTCGAGGGCCTTTACCTTTGCTGGATTTTTAAAATGGAATTTATTTGTTATATGGGACAATATTTTTTTTTGTAATGTTCCACCATTTACATCTTCTCTTATTTTGAAATCGACACCTTGCCAATCTAAATATTCATCAAGTAAAACAGGATTGGATTTATTTTTTGACAATTTAATTTTATATTGTTCATTATCCATATGATCTGTTATAATTTTACTTGTTTCAATTAAAAGAGGCAATATAACTCTTTTTGTTAATATTGTCCCTTCTTTATCAACATCCCAGTAAAAGTGTTGACCATTGCAACTTCTAACAACATAATTTAGTCTATTTAAATCAGTATTAAAGAAACTTCTTTTATCTTCATCAGTGCAATATTTATCAATAATTTTGTCACCAATAAATTTGGCTAATTTATTATTTTCGTACAGATATTTAATGCAATCTGCCGCCATATATAAAGAGTCAAACTTCTTTGTCTGACCAGTTTTATTGTCTACATAATAAGACAGCATTTCACGTGCATCTGAGCCAGATAATTGTTTCAATGTATTTCTATGATTAAAGTATGTCATTATATATTTTATTGATGACATCGATTTGTTACAAACATTTTTCAATAAAACTATGTGTTCATCTTTTTCTTTAACAATTTTTTTGGTAAGTTTGTCATAGATTTTTAATTTTTCCGCTGTCTCTTTTCTTAGTTGATTTAAATTTGTTTTAGACAATCTTATAAATTTTTTTTCACTATTTTTTTGTTGTATAATAGCATCTTGTACAACTTTTACAACTTTTATTACTTCGTGTTTTAGTTCTTTTACTTCTTGTTTTATTTTTTGATCAGTATCATATTTCAATTTCATTTTTTTTAATTCCGATGTCAAAAATGCGATTGTGTCTGGATTACCATTATTATTTTTTTTACTTTTGACTGTTATAATTGATGTAGTACACATTCTGGCGTGTTTTTCTGTAGTTAAATGTTTATCGTAATTAGGTTTTATGTTTGTACAATATTTACAAGGTTTGCATATGTATTTCATAATATTTAATTAGATAATTTGAATATGTCTTTTTTTGCAAATTTATAATTAATTATTAAATACTCTTAATAAAGTTATGATAAATGCAATGTAAATATAAAAATACATATATATACAATTATACATGATAAAGGATGTATAGAGTTCGATATTATATTCATATACACAAAAATATAGAAAGTGAATATATGTCATATATTATAAAAAAGTAAATATATGACATATTTATATACTTTTTCACATTGAAATATATTTATAGAACAACATTGTTAAGAATGAAATCACAACCATATATATTTTAATATAGAAAGTGAATATATATCAAAATATATTTTTTCGATTTTGTTTGCATATGGATTTGTAATTTAGTTTAGATCGATAAAACATGAAAAAGTATATACATATGTCATTAAATTTGATATAAGTCTATATGCAATATAAAGTATATATGATTAATAAAAACATATTTTGTCAATATTATATATTAATAATGTATTTATATATACAAAGTTAAAAATATATTATTAGTATTATATATACAAATAATAAAAGTAAGTATATAAATATAAATATCATATATATTAACATTCTATATATTTGTAATTATATATAATAAATTATATTTTTATTTTTATTTCCTTGTTTACTTGTATTTTTTGTATACATGTAACACAATATTGTCAAAATTATAATTTTAACTTTTTTCCAAAAGCAGGAAAATTTCGCAGAATTATGAAAAGTATACATAGCATTAATAAAAAATATACCTATACACAAAAAAAACTCCCTTATATACCAAAAAACATTTTTTTTGTAAAATTTTCTTTATTTTCTCTAAAAATTTAAAAAATAGTAAAAAATAAAAGTATATATATGTCTAATATTACTGTTCAAGTGAGACTTCAAAATTGGCAAACTCGAAAAAATCCAATCTTGTCCACAAACTGATCCTGTGAATTGAAAGTGAAATTTTCAGAATTTGCAAAAAAATTTGAGGTTTTTTAAATAATACTGTAAAAAGTACATATAACTGACAAATAAAGAATATTTAATTATTTTTCAAATATTAATTAAAAATGAAATATTTATTGCAGCAAAATATCATTTTGAAGCAATTTTAATGCATCAAACATATGTTTCCTAACGAGAATTCCAGTCTTTTTAATCATATGTGTTCTCTAAAGAAAACATATGATTAAAAATTGAACATTACATATATTGTATTGTTTAATGCAAATAAATCATGTTAAGATGGCTTTTATTATTAAACATCCAATAAAATCTCTTGTTACTTCTTTTATTGGTATTATTTCTGCAAGATATTTGGCAAATGAATATTATAATTACAGATTGATCAAAGATGGTTATCTTCAACTGCCTTTGGCAAGAAAAACCCTTTCGTACAGATTGAGTGATGATGTAAAAAAGTCAGCAATTTATTTTTCTGGATTAAGAGATGCATGGACAAAAGACAAATCGAATTTTGAGTTATGTAAATATGCTGTTAGAATAGATCCTAATAATCTTCAACATATTATTTGGAATGATTTTACAGAAGAAGAGCGAAAAATTATTGAAGATGCTGCAAAAGAAATAATTGATTAAACTCTTTAGAAATCTACATAAGAATGTCATATATAAGTATATTATGGAGACACCGTTTAGTTTAAATGATTTACATTCATTAAATGAATATGTAGAACAAGAAAAATCAAAATTATGGAGAGTGAAGGATGATATAATTACAAATGGTTTTGTAGACATCTACTGTGCAATTAAACCTACTATGTGCAAAAAAATTTTAAGTCAAATAAAACATGTCGATACAGATTGGTCACTTTTTGTGGAATCATGTCCAAGCAATCTTGTTGTTGAAAAAATAAATGATAAATATTACATATGTATACATGCAGACATGTGTTATAAAATGAATTCACCGCGAAACAAAACATCTTATCTAATTGCAAAAGACAATCTTATTGATATTTTTGTGAGATTTCTATTACGTGATGAATTAAACAAACAAGAGTATGATGTATCACAAATTATTGGATTGTATAAAAACATTGTTTCTTTTGATGAGAAATATATAAAACAGGTTGATTCCAGTAGAAAAGAAGAGTTTAATAATTTTATAAAAGACACAACTGAACATATTCAAATGATGCGCAATGAACTCAATTCTGATAAAATATTTACATTAGATGATTATCATAAGTACTTAAGATAATAGCATTATTATCATATATGTTTAGACTAATCACACGTTTAGCTGGTGTTGCTTTTTGATCATTTGTCGTGTATAATGCGTATATTGCCATTGGAACAATTACAGGAATGATGACACCAGAACAATCGAGATTTACAATCCCTTATACATATAGTAATACAGTGAAAAAAGCAATCATACGAAATTACGGCTTGTCAGAAATGGGTTATTATGAACGATGTAAGTTTGAATTGTGTAAATATGCAGTAGAACATGACAGGAAAAATTTCGGACATATCTATTTTTTTAAATTGACACAGGAAGAATGTAAGAAGCTTGAAGACATTGCAATAAATACAAAGCCCTATGATTATATATATGATTTATATTATATGACATCAGAATCACGAGAGAAATTCATTCGTGAATGTCATTATAAAAATGAAACTGATTATGACAGATTTCTTTTCACAAATTATCATACTTTCACAGTAAATGAGTGGTTAATGTTATTAGAAAAAGACTCTTGCACTCTTGATTATGTTAGAAATATTCCTTTGGGAAATATTTTTGTAGATGAAAAATTGGACAAACAAATACGTGATAAAGAAATTGAAGTGAAAAAGGCAGATCAGACAAGCAGTGAAAGAGAACTAGTAATTCGCGCAAAAAAGAGGCCATTCATTCCTCTTTTTCCTACTTATCCTACATATTATCCCACAGATTTGTAAAGTAATTTCATATGAAATGAAAAATTGAATTTTTAAATGAATGTATGTTTATCATTTATATTCTATAAATGAAAACCATATTTAATTTTATTAGCAATTCCATTGGTGCATTTGGAGGGAAGTTGACATTGGCAATGTATCGAGAGAAAACTGTGAACCAACTAGCAGAAAGAGATGGTGGACTTGGCATTGTATGGTACAATGGTTCGAGATGGTGTTATTGTTAAAATTGAATTTTGAACAACATATTATATTTTCCTTATTACTATTCATTAAAAATGTTCCAAGTAGCAAAGCGTCTAGTCTTGTTTGGCGCCGGACTGGCTGGCACATATAATGTATTTGTTGTTGGCGGTATAATGACTGGATCACTAGATCCACAATTTGCGACATCAACAACTATTTACAGACACAGCGATACATTAAAAAAAGCAATTATCAAAACATATGGCTTATCAAATGCGACATATACTGACAAACAAAATTTTGAATTGTGCAAATATGCTATTTCACTAGAAAAATCAAATATTTCACATGTTGAACCTTATAATTGGACAGAAGAACAATGTAAAGAATTTGGCGCTATTGTCTTACTAACACAGCCTTATGATTATCTTGTTGATATGCGTATATTAAAACCATCTGTTCGTTTTAGATTTTTAGCAAATTACATTGGCGACTATTATCCTTTGCTGTTACACAAAAGAAATTTTGATTATCTCACAAAAGATGAATGGAAATTTTTATTAAAATACGATCCAAATGTAATTAATTATGTAAAGAAATTAGATCCAGATTTGATAAGTGTAAGTGATTTTACTGAAGAAGAAGTTGCAGAAGCTGAAAAATTGAAAAGCAAAATGTAAATGAATTATTTATTTAATAGATCAATCATGAAAAATGGAAGAACATATGTCTGTAGATGAATTAAATGATATGTCAAATAAATTAGATGTGGCAAAATCAAAATTGTGGCATTTAACATGTACTGAAGATGCAAATACATGTTATATAACAAATAATTATAAAGAGTTCAGCTGTGAAGACGTTGAAATTGAAGATATTAACATCATCGTATTATTGGCAGGTATTTCTGCAAACACACGACATTATTTTTGGCCAAAACGTTGTCTTGATAGCCATGAAAAACGACATTATGTGTTGCCTATTGCGACTATTCATAATAATTTGACAACTACTATTCGGATAGATGATGAAATTGGAGATACAACAATGCAAAACAGCAAATATTACATATCATATTACATTCACGCTAAAATAGATTCATTCACCATAGATATAAATGAACGCTGTTTCGAATATCATTTAATTGATAAGAATAATCTTATTGACATCCTTATCAAATTATTGCTTTGTAAAATTTATTACATAAGTGAAACAACATTAAACAATATTTTGAAAAAAAATAATTGTAAGACGATTGATCCAAAAAAACTTGAAGAAGTAAGTGCTTTTTTTAAAAAAGACACAGGTGAATTGTCACAGACAATTGTGAACAAAAGAAGTGTTGATGCGATGGCTCTATTAAGAACTGATAAGATTTTCACATTAGATGATTTGAAAACACATGATGTATTGAAAGATTATATTAAAATATCAACACTTACTTATTTTACAGAACCATATGACACACTATGCTGTTAAATTACTATTGTTTAAAAATTGAAATGTAATATAGTTGAATAATATTATTTTATTTATCATAGTCAAAATGTCTAATACTGATAAATCATCATGGATCTTAAATATTCGTGATGATAGATATATAATATCAAATTGTAGTGATAGATTAATTCTTGAGTTCAAAAATATTGATTACAATGCAATCGAAAATATGTTAAAATTGGTTGATGAAAATATAAACTTTGATTGTTGCATACTTAAAGAAAAGTACTGCGAATATATTGATCCATTTTATCACGATGATAGTAATAACGACAGTGATTATGATCCGGCGGTATAGTAAAATTATCACAATCCGTAACAACCAAGATTAACTTTCAATTTTTCTTTAATTCTTCTTCTATTTGTTTTTTGTATTTCCTTAACCCATTCAATTTTGCAGTATATATATTCATTATTGATATTATGTCTTTTGTTATTTCTTCCTGTGGTGTTTTTTCTTCTGCCTTATTCATAACTACTATTTCTCCTTTTGAATATGTTTTAATTAATTCCTCAATCAAATCATAGCCAAAACGCGCGAGTCTATCTTTGTATGCTACTATTAATATTTCTAATTCCCCTTTTATTGCATAATTTATTATTTTTGTTAATCCAGCTCTTTTTAAATTTAAACCACTTGATATATCACTTATTATTTCATAATTTGGATATTTTGTTTTCATTAATTCTATTTGTCTTTTCAAATCTTCTTTTTGCTTATTGCTTGATACTCTGCAGTAACATATCTTTCTTCTTGTAGATGACTCCATTACACCTTTATCTTTCATATATTTATCAATATTATATTGAGTATTTTTTCCTATCTTTATTGATTCTATTTCATTATCTCTTGCCATTCTATATAAAGTATTAAAGTGAACTCCCAATAATTCACACGCAACTTTTCTTGTAACGTATTTTGGCATTTTATTATAAACTATAATATTTTATTATTTTTAAGTATAATTATTTATTTATTATTATAAAAGTATTTAAAGAAATGTTTATATCAATAATTCATGGAAACACCCGAGTGGTTTTGTAATGAACTTACTAAAAAAATAAATTTGCCACATGATAATTATAAAAAGATTGATGCTCGTATTGATTTTGGATTGAAGAAACATAATAATAAATTTATCACTAGTTATAAATTTAAAACCAAAGATAAAAATAATTTTAAATTTACTAATTTGGCAATACCAAATATTGAAAAAGTAAAAAAGAATATTAATAAAAAGAAAAAGAAAAATTTAAAATCAATTAATGAAAAATATAAAGATATTAAGAAAAAACAAACTGCAATAAAAACATTAAATACAAAAATAAAAAAAGAAATATCAAAAATTGATACAGTCACAATAACAAAAAAATACAGAATATATCCAACAGCAAATCAAAAAAAAATTATTCAAAATTGGATGAAAGAATGTAGAAAAGTGTACAACAAATGTGTTGAAATATATAGGAAAGATAAAGACTTTTTTAAAGATTTAAACTTTACAAAATTAAGGAAAAATATTTTTCAGAAAATATATGGAGATAAAACAATAGAGGCATATCAAATGTTGGGAGATGAAATTAGGCTATTTTGTAGTAATTTGAAATCATGTCAAACGAATCTTGAAAGAGGACATATCAAAAAATTTAAAATGAATTTCAAAAGTTGCAGAAACAGTCAATCGATATTTATTCCTAAAAAAGCAGTGAAGAAAAATTCATTTTATCAGACACATATGAAAAAAATTAGAGGTCTTAATTTAAATTTGGATAAAATTACTTGTGATTGTAGATTGTTTTATGATAGAACTACAAAAAAGTATATATTTTCAACACCAATATATGAAAAAGTTTACAGACCCAAGGATCGTGAAAAAGTTGTCGCGCTAGACCCTGGGGAAAAGATATTCATGTCATATTATGGACTGAATGACTTTGGTCAAATAGGGATAAATATGAGAGATAAGTTTTTGAAATATGAAGGAAGCATCAAAAGATATCAAAGAATACTTGGTTCTAAAAAGAAAAAAGATGATAAAACTCCACAGAAAATTCCAAAAAATAAGGAAGGAAAACCATTAAGAAACAGAAATAAAATTAGAAGAATGATAAGAAAAAGATATGCAAGAATAAGAAATAT